>Ga0181555_1001129_pt1 | contig 24712 bp, 22 predicted proteins | sample 011ome_15_FD_145601 | JGI IMG/M metagenome (GOLD analysis project Ga0181555, IMG submission 145601) | Coastal salt marsh microbial communities from the Groves Creek Marsh, Skidaway Island, Georgia - 011504AT metaG (spades assembly) | ecosystem: Environmental > Aquatic > Marine > Intertidal zone...
TTCATCATTTAACACGGATCGTATTGACCATTTATACCAAGACCCTCATGAAGATAACTGTAAGCTTATACTTCACTATGGAGATTTGTCTGATTCAATGAGTTTAGTGCGTATTATTCAACAAATCCAACCTGATGAAATATACAACCTTGGTGCACAATCACACGTTGCGGTATCATTCGAATCCCCTGAATACACAGCAGACACAGTTGGCTTAGGTGCACTACGCATACTAGAAGCTATTCGCATTTCAGGCCTTGAGAAAAAAACCCGCTACTACCAAGCCTCTACCTCGGAGCTATATGGTGAAGTACAAGAAACCCCGCAAAAAGAAACCACCCCTTTTTACCCACGCTCTCCCTACGCAGCAGCTAAGCTATACGCTTATTGGATAACCATTAACTATCGTGAAGCTTACGGCATGTATGCCTGTAATGGTATCTTGTTTAATCATGAATCTCCAGTTAGAGGGGAGACCTTCGTAACCCGCAAAATCACCAGAGCACTAGCCCGCATCTCATTAGGCCTGCAAGAAACTGTGTACCTAGGCAACATGGATGCTAAGCGCGATTGGGGTCATGCCAAAGACTACGTAGAAATGCAGTGGCTGATGCTACAACAAGATGAGCCAGATGATTTTTGTATTGCCACTGGCGTGCAGTATTCAGTGCGTGACTTTGTTGATTTTGCTTGGGGTCATTTAGGTAAGATGATTCGTTGGGAAGGTGAAGGCATGGATGAGAAGGGCTATGACACTGAAACAGGCAATTTAATCGTAGCCGTTGATAAAAGATACTTCCGACCAACAGAAGTGGAGACATTATTGGGTGACCCAACCAAAGCCAAAGAAAAACTGGGCTGGGAGCCAAAGATTACTTTGGAAGAGATGGTGCATGAGATGATGGAGAATGATATCAATATTGCCAAGCGTGATTCTTTAGTTAAAGAGCACGGCTTTAAAGCGCCAGACTTTAACGAGTAATTGGTTTAGAGATGGATCTTAACGACAAAATTTATATTGCAGGCCATAGAGGCTTGGTCGGCTCTGCTATTGTCAGACAATTAGAGTCAAGAGGCTTTACTAATCTTTTGATGCGCACGCATAAAGAACTAGACCTTACTAATCAAGCGCAAGTACAAGCTTTTTTTGAACAAGAAAAACCTAATTACGTTATTTTAGCTGCAGCTAAAGTAGGCGGCATTCATGCGAATAATACTTATCCAGCTAACTTTATCTATCAAAACATGATGATAGAGGCTAATGTCATTAATTCAGCTTTCGAGAGTAAGGTTAAACGTCTACTATTTTTAGGCAGTACTTGTATCTATCCTAAAGCAGTTGAACAACCCATGCGTGAAGATGCATTATTGACTGACGTACTAGAGCCAACCAATGAGCCATACGCTCTAGCAAAGATTGCAGGTATTAAGCTGTGCGAATCATACAATCGTCAATACGGTACAGATTTTAGATCAGTTATGCCAACTAATCTATATGGTATTAATGATAACTTCCATCCAGAGAACTCTCACGTTATCCCAGCACTCATGCAAAGGTTCCATCAAGCAAAGCTTGATAACGATCCTGAAGTGGTTGTATGGGGCACAGGCAATGCTATGCGTGAGTTTTTATATGTAGATGATATGGCACAAGCATCATTATTTGTATTAGAACTAGATGAACAAACGTACAAAGCTAATACCCAACCAATGCTATCGCATATTAATGTTGGTACAGGCAAAGATGTAACCATTAAAGAGATGGCAAAAGCTATGAAAGAAGTTATTGGATTTAAAGGTAGCTTAACTTTCGACACTACAAAACCTGACGGCTCGCCAAGAAAACTAATTGACGTATCGCGCCTATCAAATATGGGCTGGAAATACAGTATTGATTTAGAAGAGGGCATTAAAAAGACCTATAATTGGTATTTAAATACTAAATAAATATAATTTATATACAGGGAAAAAGAGAAATATGAAAGCAGTAATTTTAGCAGGAGGCTTAGGCACTCGCCTTAGTGAAGAAACAGATTTAAAGCCGAAACCTATGGTGGAAATTGGCGGCAAGCCGATTCTGTGGCATATTATGAAAATGTATTCTGCACATGGTATTAATGATTTTGTAATATGCTGTGGCTATAAAGGCTATGTTATTAAAGAATATTTTGCTAATTATTTCTTACATCAATCGGATGTAACTTTTTGCATGAAAAAAAATACCATGGAAGTTCATGAAAAAAGAGCTGAACCATGGACGATTACTTTAGTTGATACAGGTGATAATTCTATGACAGGTGGAAGACTAGGTAGAGTGGCAGAATATGTAAAGAACGAAGACGCTTTTTGTTTTACTTATGGCGATGGCGTATCAGATGTAAATATTTCTGAATTAATAGCATTTCATAAAAGTCACAGAAAAGATGCAACACTTACCTCTGTATATCCGCCAGGAAGGTTCGGTGCGCTAGATATTCAAGATAATCAAATAAAACAATTTACAGAAAAACCTAAAGGTGATGGCGCTTTGATTAATGGCGGTTTCTTTGTACTCTCTCCAAAAGTTTTAGAACGAATTTCTGGTGATGATTGCACTTGGGAGCAAGAGCCATTAAAAAGTTTGGCAGTGGACGATAATCTAATGGCATTTCCACATGAAGGATTTTGGCAACCCATGGATACATTAAGAGATAAAGTGCACCTACAAGAACTTTGGGATCAAGGTAATGCCCCGTGGAAAACTTGGTAATTAAGAATGATTGATCAAAATTTTTGGAAAGGTAAGCGAGTATTTTTAACAGGTCATACTGGTTTCAAAGGAAGCTGGCTTGCTTTATGGCTACACTCTTTAGGTGCTATTGTTAAAGGCTATGCATTAAGCCCGCCAACAGATCCTTCGTTATTTAATGAAGCAAAAATTGATTCGATAATTGATTCAAAAATTGGCGACATTAGAAATCAAGATACGCTTTATGAATGCATGACAACTTTTAATCCTGATATCTTAATACATATGGCAGCACAGCCGTTAGTAAGATACTCTTATGATGCACCTATAGAAACCTACGAAGTGAATGTTATCGGTACGGCCAAAGTATTGGAGGTTGCACGGAGCTGCGCCAATTTAAAAGCCATTGTAAATATTACAACGGATAAATGTTATGAGAATGATGAGCGCTCTGAAGGCTATAAAGAGAGTGACTCAATGGGTGGTTATGATCCTTATAGCAGTAGCAAAGGTTGCGCAGAACTAGTTGCCTCAGCCTACAGGTGTTCTTTTTTACAAAATCAAGGAATAGGACTTGCCTCAGTAAGAGCTGGAAACGTAATTGGTGGTGGTGATTGGGCTGATGACAGGCTGATTCCAGATATCTTAAGATCCTTTGAAAAAAACGAGCCTGTTGTTATTCGCAATCCTAAAGCGACACGACCTTGGCAGCATGTTTTGGAGCCACTATCAGGCTATCTTGTTCTAGCTCAAAGGCTTTATGAAAATCAAGAAGGCTACGCAGAAGGCTGGAATTTTGGTCCCAATGAAAAAGACGTTAAGCCAGTAGACTGGATCTTAGATAAAATGATTACAAAATGGCCAAATTCCAGTTGGGAGCTTGATCAAAATTCTAACCCCCATGAAGCGGGTTTTTTGAAGTTAGATATTTCAAAGGCCGAATCTAAACTGGGATGGAAGCCTGTTTGGGGGTTAAGTCAGACATTAGATAAAATTATCGATTGGCAGAAAGCCTGGCTTAACAAAGAAGATATGCAAGCTGTTTGTCTATCAGAAATTGAGGAATATACGAGAGGCATAAATAAATGAAAACAGTTGAAGAATTAAGATTAGAAATCGCAAAACTTGTACAAGAATTTGCAGATCTAAAATATACAAAAAAGACATTCAAGCCAGGTAGAAGTGTTGTACCGCCATCTGGTAAAGTTATGGGTGCAACTGAACTAAAATATATGGTTGATGCATCACTAGATGGCTGGCTAACAACTGGACGTTTCAATAGAAAATTTGAAAAAGAATTGTCAGAATTTATTGGCATAAAGCATCTAATTACAGTCAATTCGGGCTCATCTGCTAATTTGGTTGCCTTTGCCACTTTGACTTCTCCAAAATTAGGTGATAGGGCTATTAAAAAAGGCGACGAAGTGATTGGTGTGGCAGCAGGCTTCCCGACTACGGTTAACCCCATTGTGCAATTTGGCGCCATTCCTGTGTTTGTTGATATTGATTTAAAAACGCACAATGTTAATGCTGATTTAATTGAAGCGGCAATATCGCCAAAAACTAAAGCCATCATGCTTGCTCACACTTTGGGCAATCCATACAACTTAGAAAAGGTTAAGGCGCTATGTGATAAATACAACCTTTGGCTGGTTGAAGATTGTTGTGATGCATTGGGTGCAGAATACAATGGCCGGCATGTGGGTACATTTGGTGATATCGCCACTTGTAGTTTTTATCCAGCGCACCATATCACTATGGGAGAGGGCGGCGCTGTCTTTACAAACAATTCAGAACTAATAACAATTGCTGAATCGTTTAGAGATTGGGGCAGAGATTGCTATTGCGACCCAGGTTGTGATAATACTTGTGAAAAACGTTTTGAACAACAGTTGGGCGAACTACCTCATGGGTATGATCATAAATATACCTATTCACACCTTGGTTACAATCTTAAGATTAGTGATATGCAAGCAGCGTGCGGTTTGGCACAATTAAAACGTTTGCCAGAGTTTATTAAAAAGCGCAATGAAAATTTCGCCTATCTTAAAAACAAATTAAACAACCTAACTGAATTTATTGATTTGCCAGAGGTAACAGAAAAATCAACACCTTCATGGTTTGGGTTTCCTATCACCTTAAAAGAAAGTATTGATAGGGTTGAGTTCACTCAATATTTAGACAGCCATAAAATTGGCACACGATTACTATTTGCGGGGAATTTAACTAAACAGCCTTATTTTCAGGGTATCGAGTATAGAGTTTTAGGGGATTTAACCAATACAGATATAACTATGAATCAGACTTTTTGGCTGGGTGTTTATCCTGCATTAGGAGAGGTGCAATTAGATTATATAACTGAGAAAATAACAAACTTTTTCAAAATGAAGCTGTAATGTCTATATTGCCAAGAGTGTTATTAACGGGTGCAACAGGATTTCTAGGTAGTCATTTACTAGAGGCGTTACTCAATAAAGGGTATGAAGTGGTAATTCTTAAAAGGTCATCATCAGATATTTATAGAATACAACGTTTTCTTAATAAGGTTGTTTCTTATGATGTGGATTTAGAGCCTTTAGAGATGGCCTTTGAAAGGCAAAGAATAAATGTGGTTATACACACTGCAGGTAGATATGGAAGGGATAGCTGTGGAATTGCAGAAATTGTTGAGTCTAATGTACTATTTGGCACTCGTATTTTAGATGCTAGCATAAAATATAACACCGATACATTCTTTAATACCGATACATTCTTACAGCCATATTTGAATGATTATACACTCTCAAAAATGCATTTTGTAGACTGGTTAAGGCAGTACTCTAAAAGGGTTCGAGTTGTAAATTTAAAAATAGAGCATATGTATGGCACAAAAGATGATGATAGTAAGTTTGTTGCATGGTTTCTATCTCAACTAAGGAAGGGGGTGTCAGAAATAGAGCTAACATCAGGCAAGCAGAAGCGTGACTTTATTTATGTAAGTGATGTTGTGTCAGCATTTTTAATAGTATTGGATAAAAATGAGACATTATCAGAGTTTAGTGAGTTTGAGGTTGGTACAGGTCAGGCAATATCAGTACGTGAATTTGTTGAAAGACTATTATTTTTTTATCAAAAATCAGATAGTAAATTTCAAACTAAGTTGTTATTTGGTGCAGTTCCATATCGAAAGGATGAAGCAATGAATGTAGATGTTGATATTGCCAGTTTAAGGAAACTTGGTTGGCGACCTAAGGTAAGTATTGATAAAGGTATTGATAGGGTCATAAATGAGCAGGCGTAAAAAAAATACGAAAATAGCCTTTCCATTGTCATTCCAAGTTTTAATAGAAAAAGGCAACTTATAAGGGTGCTAGACAGTATATTTGAACAAGATATATAGAATGTAAGCGAGATAGTGGCGGCATATAATGATTAGGATTATTCACTAGATAAAGTTGAAGATCGATACTTGTCAAGTAAATTACGCATTATTAGAAATCCGTTTAATATTCGAATGGGTGTGAGTACCTTTTGATACCAAATAGCAGCAGTTATAATGTCTGCAGGCATGGTGGTTTTGTCGACTAGAAAAGCTGAAGCAACTCGATATTTTATTCGCCATAGTATTAATGGAAGGATTATTGATAAAAGCTATACTGGGTTGATTGATGGAATGGTGCATTGTCTAGAAAATAAGAGAGATCTTATTGGGCTATCTAAGCAAGCTAAAAGTAAGAACTTAAAGAGAGTAGATTGGATGAGTCTTGTTTTTTTGAGTTAGTTAGAAAGATATGACGTATTAGGAGAAGTGAAATGAATTTAAAAAAAAATATCTTTATCTTTATCTTTATCTTTATCTTTATCTTTATCTTTATCTTTATCTTTATTGGCAGTGCTAAATTAAATAAAAATGTCACACGTGTATACGATGCATTGAGCGAGAGTATTTTTGTTTACTTAAATAAAGATGAGGTTTTAAAGTATTGGAAAGAAGAAGAGGCTGTGGAAAGGGATAAACTGCCTTTATATAAAATCATCCCAGCTGAAAATTTTAATAAATTAACCCGGTACATGGCTAATAATAGGAGCTCTTTAAAAGAATGGAGTAGAAGTAATCAAAATAATAGCTCTTTAAGGTTTTCGGTGATAGACCAGGTAAATGATTTAAATGTTCAAACTTTAGAAAAGATATGGCAATATAAGTCGAATGATTTATTGAATATCAAAGAACTGGGTCAGGGTAATAGCATACAAGCAAATCCTATTGTTGCTGATGGCAGGATATACACTCCAACAATAGGCGGACATATTGTAGCAATAGATGCAATTAATGGAAGCGAGATTTGGAGGTATAAGCCACCATCAAGTAATCCTGCTCAAAGAGGGTTACTTTTCAATAAGGGTGAAATCATCTTTGCTAATTCTAAAGATATTATTAAATTAGATGCAAGGACAGGAAAAGTGGTTAGCCATTTTGGAAAAAAAGGCATAACTAAGTCAGAATTTATAAGTAAAACGCCGCCTGTTATATGGAAAAATCAAATTATTACCATAAATTTCCAGCCAGGAATTGAGTCTCATGACTTAGATACCGGGAAGTTACTTTGGAGCTTTGGGCTAAATAAAGAAAAATCTGAGCGAGTTGGAGGGGTAAGCAAACTGCACAAGGGGGGTAGTCCATGGCCTGGCTCGTCTTTAGATGAAGCAAGAGGGATATTTTACTTTAGTCGTGGAAATCCTTGGCCATCTTGGGATGGAACACGTAGGCCGGGGGATAATAAGCATAGCAATACTGTTGTAGCATTTGATTTAATAAATCAAAAAATACTTTGGGAGTTTCAAGAGGTTAGACACGATATTTGGGATCTTGATATTGCATCCTATCCAATATTAACATCAATCTCTATTCATGAAAAAAAAATAGATGTTGTTGTGACAACAACTAAATTAGGAAATACATTGATATTGGATAGAGTGACAGGAAGGCCAATTTTTGACTTTAGATTGAAAAAAGCAAAAAGATCACTAATACCAGGTGAAAAGACTGCTAAATATCAACCGTATTTAGATCTTCCGGAGCCTTTTTCAAAGCAAGAATTTAGCTTGTCAAGTATTACAAATATTGGAAAAAAAAATACGCAGTCGGTTCAAGAACAAATGGATGGAGCGAGTTATGGCTGGTTTGAGCCTCATAAATTTGAGGGCCAGTCTATGGAGTCTACTGATTTAATACTGTACGGCATTCATGGCGGCGCAAGTTGGCCCGGTTCTTCTGTAGATCCATTTAAAGGCATTATGTATGTAACATCAAATGATATTCCATGGAAGGTAAGACTATATAAGGCTCTAAGATCGTTTGGAAAGAAAGGGTTGCAGGCAAAGCTAAGAATGATAAGTGGATATTCCCAATATCAAAATAATTGTGTAAGATGCCATGGTGTTAATTTAGTAGGGGGATCATTTTCTCCAAATATTTCAAAAGTATACGAGTCTCATTCTAGAGAGGAGATGAGAGATATAATTGTTAATGGTTATAAGTCAATGCCAGGACTTGAGGTTGACAATGACAGCATTGTTAAAATAATAGACTATGTGTATAAAGCGGGGGAAATAATAACGAAAAATGTAACAAAGAATGAATATCCGTGGAGTTATTCGTACACATCAAAATATTTTAAAAGATTCCAAGATTATGAAGGCTATCCGGCATCTAAACCTCCATGGGGAAGTCTTACCGCAATAAATCTAAATAATGGAAAGATTATATGGACCACTCCTTTAGGGGAGTACGAAGAGCTAACTAAGAGAGGGGTGGGTATTACAGGAACCGAAAATTATGGAGGAGCGACAGCCACCTCTGGTGATGTTGTATTTTCTGCTGGGACGCTAGATGGAAAAGTTAGAGCATTCAGTTCAAAAAATGGAAAGGAATTATGGTCTTACAAGTTGCCATATGCAAGTTTTACCCCTCCTACTATTTATGAAATTAAAGGGAAGCAATATATTCTAGTTGTGTCTTCTGGTGGAGGGGTAGCGTTTAAAAATAACCCTAAAAGAGCTAGGCATGGAGATATAATTACAGTCTTTGGGTTGCCAGACTAGATTTTATGGCATTAATTTTAAAAAAAATGTTTAACGGTGTCATAATTTGAATTAGTTTTTTCTTTTTTAGTTTGTGAATGGAGTAAAAAAGGGATTTTATTTATATAGATGATGTTGTATCTGCATTTTTACTGGTAATAGATAGATGTAAAACACTACCAAAATTTTATGAATTTGAGGTTGGCACTGGTCAATTAACCACAGTAAGAGAATTTGCAGAAAAATTTCCAAAAAAATAACATCAACAAAACTTAATTATTATTTGGTGCCATACCTTACCGCAAAGGTGAAGTAATGAGTGTTAATGCTAATATTGAAAGCTTATAAAATATTGGTTGGCGATCGAGAGTAACTTTAAATAAAGGAATTAATAGGGTAATAGCTGAATGATTATTGAAAAAAACTATACAGATGGACTTTCAATTTGCATCCCGAGTTTTAATAGAAAAAAACAGCTTGCAAGGCTACTTGAGAGTATTTTCGCCCAGGATCTATCTAAAATAAAAGAAGTTATTGTATTAGACAATAGTTCGAATTACTCTATGAATGACATTGAGGTACAATTTCCATCTAAAAAGCTACGCATTATTAGAAATCCATTTAACATAGGGCAGGCTGTAAATATGGTAACTCCATTCATTCATTGTAGAACAAAGTGGATGTGGTTGATATCAGATGACGATATAGCGCATAAAGATGCATTGTCTATAATTAGTCAAAAAATCAAGGAACACTCCTCATCCTCCTATTTGAAATTCTCCATAGATGGAGTGTCTATGGCTTCAGAATCTAATAAAGTGGTAAATAGTTTAAAGCAATTTATAGATTATTACCATCAAGAAGCCCCAATAAGGCGGGGAGCTTTAGTGTTTATTTCTAATGGTGTTTTCAATCTAGAGAGGTTACATCCTTTTTTAGGGCGTGGATTTGAATTTTCATATACTTACATAGGATTTTTAATACCTGTTTTTTTTAGTTTAAACAATGGAGGGAGTGCAAGCTTTTGTAAAGAAAAAATAATTACATATTCCGCTCCTGAAGGTGATCAGTGGGGCTTTGATGTAGTTGGACTTGGAATGTCTACTTTGTCTGATTTGAAGATACATTTAAGACTCTCAAAAAGAGATTATAAAAATTTTTTAAATATAGCTATGGCTGTTCAATATTTTGATTTGTATCAAAATTTACTAAAACTAAAAACTAAAAATCCAAGAAGAGTGTATGCCTCTATTCATAATGCTATATATAAATACTATTTATCGCCAATAGACAGGGTTGTTTCTTTTTTTTTATTAATCTCACTAACTATTCCTAAGCCTTTAAGGTTTCTGTATGGAGTTGCGTATAGAAAATTAAAAAAATAACCTATGTATAGCTATCTCTCAAAAAAAGAGAAGAACCTTGTAAAGCATATAATGTTAAATTTACTATATAAAGGGGGGGGTGTAATTATAACTCTACTTATGGTTCCTCTTTCTATCAAGTACCTAGGTAAGGAAAATTATGGCATTTGGATAACGTTATTTTCTAGCGTAGCAGTGTTTAGTTTTTTTAATTTTGGCTTGGGACATGGGTTACGAAATTATTTGACACAAGCTATAGCAAATAACAATTTAGTTAAAGCAAAAAAATACATAAGCGTTGCCTATAATGCCATTTTTTTTATAGGAATAGTACTGTCCGTTTTCTTCTTCTGGGTGTTCGAATACATAAATTGGCAGGCAATATTCAAAGTAAAAAAAGATTATTTAGATACATTTTTAATATTGATTAAAATAGTTTCAATGTCATTTTTTATTGGGATGACACTTAAATTAATTAATATTTTATTTTTTGCATACCTTAAGCCTTCCATGGCGGGTCTTGTGGATTTAATTGACAAGGTTGTCGCTATTGCAATACTGTACACGTTATTTGTATTCGACCAAAAATCGTTATTATTATATGGATCAGTTATTGTTGGGGTGCAGTTTATAGTATTGTTGTTTGCCAACATAGTTCTATTTGGCACTAAATATAAAGAAATAAAACCTTCATTTTTTTATTTTGATAAGAATATTGCAAGTGATATTTTTGGTCTTGGTTTGAAGTTTTTTATTATTCAAATAGCAGCTGTTATTTTATATGCTACAGATAATTTTATCATCCTTCAGTTGTTTTCTCCTGAACATGTTACGGACTATAATATTGCGCACAAATATTTTGGAATCTTTGTGATGATATCAAGTTTGGCACTGAGCCCTTTATGGTCAGAGATTACTCACGCAAAAGAACTAGGTGAATTAAAGTGGATAAAAAAGATAATTAACAAATCGGTTATCATAGTTGCTTTATTTTCATTAATAGTAGTGTTATTTTATTTTATTTCAGAATATGTATACACATTATGGATAGGAGATGAAGTATCTATCTCCAAGTTGTTATCATTTATTATGGCGATTTATGTTATAACGACAATGTTTTTGCAAATATTTTCAATGTTTCTAAATGGTTTTGGAAAGATAAAATTGCAGATGATTTTTGGCATTAGCGCTGCCTTGATTAACATCCCATTGTCAATTTTTTTTGCAAAATATGTAGGTATGGAAACTGCAGGGGTAATAATGGCCACTCTTGTCTCCAACATAGCTATGCTTTTACTACTGTCTATGCAAACTTACAAAATAATTAATAATAAAGCTAAAGGGTTATGGAATGAGTAATTATCGACAAATTAAAAAAATTCTTAGGCTGTTGCTAAACATTCATAATGTAATTTACAATAAGCTAGTTTTTAACATTTTTTCTGTAAAAACAAAATCACATAATATAAATGGGCGAATTTATATTAGAAACAAAGGAGAAATTTTTCTTGGTAAGGGATTCAGGGCTAATTCCGGAATGGGTAAAAATCCGATTGGCGGAGACACTGTACTTAGGCTGATAACTCAAATGACTGGATGTATTGAAATCGGAGACAATGTTGGGATTTCAAACAGCACCATTTTTTCAACAGAAAAAATTATTATAGGCAGTGGTACTTTAATTGGGGGCGGGGTAAAGATATGGGATACAGATTTCCATTCAATAGATCCTTTAGTCAGAAATACAAGATTCGATAAAGGGTTATCTGGGCAGATTACAATCGGAAAAAATGTTTTTATTGGAGGTGGCTCTATTATTTTAAAAGGGGTGAATATCGGAGATAATTCAGTAATAGCAGCTCACAGCGTCGTATCTAAATCAATTCCAGAAAATGAAATATGGGGGGGGAACCCTGTTAAATTTATTAGGTCACTATAAAATTAAACCAAAATAAGAAACCTCTTTGTACTGCAAGAAACGAATGGCTAAATATGCATATTTTTAATTCGATTGAGCACGCTCAATCGTTAGCAACCGAATGGATGCGGTTATATGATAACGAACGACCTCATAGTTCGATTGGTGGAGTTCCACCAAGAAAGCTACTTGAGGCTATTTAAACAACGGAGATTCTGTTTTTAGCAAGCGTTATAAATGGGAAGATTGCAGTGAAAAAAAACTTATACAAAACTTAAAAATACTTTACTAAAGCTATGAAAAAAAAATTATTATTTGTAACTTCATTGTATTCTCCTTTTCAAGTTGATTTGTTAAAGTCATTTGATCAATCTAACAATTTAAGTTTTCATATTGCATTTACAGAGAATTATTCTAATATACGCGGAAAGCATTGGCAGGATGGCGCTAATCATAATAATAGTTATATCCACTTAATTGATAAAAATGAAGATTATGAATGTAAACTCATATGGACAAAAAGAATAATAGAAGATATCAAGCCTACCCATGTGGTTTTAGGCGGCTGGAGGTTGCGATTTTATAAAGATGTATTTAAATTTGCAAAATCTAAAAACATTAAGGTAGGGTTTTGGTTTGAGCCACCTAATTACACTCTTAACAAAATTACGCAATATATGCTTTATCTATATGCCAGAATTGTTGTGAGTAATGCTGATTTTATTTTTTCTATTGGTGACAGGAGCGAAACGTATTATAAGGGTATTGTTAAAAATCCACAAAATGTTTACTTGTTGACCTATGGGCAGAACTTAAATGATTTTCGAAAAATACCTGATAAGTTTTTTTTAGATAGTATTACCTTTTTGTTTTCTGGTCAATTGGTTAATAGGCATAATATTAGATGGATTTGCAATGCTATAGAGTGCATTTATGACAAATATGGAAGTGTTTTTAGAGTAGTTATTGCCGCTAAAGGTCCAGAGCAGCACTTTATAGATTCAATACTTGCAAAAAGACCAGAGCTAATTAATATTATTTCTTATGATAGGGATTATAATAAATGGTCCGATAGGGTTAATCCATTTTCAGACTCTCAAGTTTTATTATATCCAACAAGCCATTCTGGTTGGGGGTTGGTTATCCCTGAGGCTATGGCTGCTGGTATGGTGGTTTTGTCAACCAGAAAATCTGAGGCAGCTCGATATTTTATACGCCATGGTATAAATGGAAGATTTATTGATGAAAGCTATAGTGGACTTGTTGATGGGATGATGTATTGCCTAGAAAATAGAGATGACCTTGTTAGATTATCTAAACAGGCTAGAATTGACTCTGTTTATGGTGAAGATGGCTATGTTTCCAACATGTTAAAAAGCTTCTTGTCAAAGCCACACTTTTAATTAATTTTTACTACTCTATTTTATGATTAATTATAAAACTATTTATATAATAGGATTTTTATTGCCTTTGTATTCATTGTCGCTTCGTATAGGTATTGAAATATCTTTGTATAAGATTTTACCATTGATGAGTATTATCCTTTCTATTTTTAATTTTCGAAATATTAAACTCCACTCAAGCTTTTTAAAATATATTCTTCCGTTGATTTTATTGTTTGCTCTAGTTACCTCTATTAATTATTATATTATTTATGATAGTGGCTTTATACATAATTCAATTGCAGATGGATTAACACCTGCAAAAGCGTACTTCAATATGCCGACTCAGCTATTAGCAAGCATACTATTGATTAGTAATTTGTTTATGATGCCAAATTTGATTAATAATGAATTTTCACTTAATAAATTTATTAATGGGTTTATTGATGGGAATATCTTTAGTGTTATTGTAGGGGTTTTGCTTGTTTTTATGTCGAATATTGTTGTGAATGCGCCTTTTGATTTAATACATATATATCCAGACAGACTATCGGGTCTGGGTGGAGAACCAAGGCATTTTTCCTCACTATTGGTATTATCTATAATGATTTTATTGTTTAATAGAAGGGTTAAAATACTTACTATAAGTAATCAGTCTACTAAGAAGGCTGTATTATTTTTTGGTATATTTTTTTCATTATCAACTAGCTCTTGGATTGGGTTTATTATAATGATATTATATTATCTTATTTCATCTGGAGTCAAAAAGTTTGTTTTAGGTATAACTGTTGTTGCAGTTATAAATTCCATTGCATATATATCTTCCCCTGATGTTTTTAACGAAAGATTGATCGATAGAATATCAAATGGGTATGATCAATTTATATACTATGCACCTAAAGATGGATTAACTTTAGATTTATTAACAAGCAATCCAATTAGTTTTATTTTTGGTTCTGGTGCTGGTGGAGCGGATTACTATATCACGAGTACAGGGATTTTAGAGAATGCCGATGATAAAATTAAAAACACACGAATAATTCAAGCAGCAATTAACGGTGAGCGCGAAGCTTCATTATCTGCAAGCAGTTTTATTATTAGGTTTGCTGGTGATTTTGGAATTTTTGGATTATTTTTGCTGGCTGTGCTTGTTTTGAGGCTTAGAGGAGTGATAAATAATTCTGGAGCTCGTAAGTTATATACAGATTTATCCTACACTATGTTCTTTGCTGCCACAGTCATGTCGGCAATATCATTTTATATGTATATAATTTTAATATCCGCAGTTTTAGCTGTTTATGCAAAAAAATTACACTAGACAAATATAAGGCACTATAAATATAACATGTTAAGTATTATCACTCCCACCCTGAATGCTGAAAGTTATATTGAGTCAAATATTTTAGAGATTAAAAAGTTAAATATTTCATATGAGCACATTATTGTAGATGGTGGATCTCACGATGATACTCTTAATATTGTTTCAAAGTACAAAGACATTATTGTTATTCATCAAAATGATTCTGGAGGCATGTACTCAGCAATCCAACAAGGCATAGAGAGCTCAAAGGGAGGGTTTATTGCATATATTAATTGTGATGACTTGATAATTCCTAATGGGTTTGAGAGGCTGTATAGCTATATTAAAAAAAATAGGTGTGATTTAGCATACTCAAATTCTTATCTAAGAAATCAAAAAACAAAAAAACTAAAGAAAAAATATGCTAGAATTTTTGGAAAGCTTTTGTTATCTAAGGGTTTTATGCCATTCACTCAGCCTAGTTGCATCTTCACAAGAGATATATTTAATGCAGTTGGAGGGTTTGATTATAAGAAATATAGATTAATGGGTGATAGGGATTTTTTTCAGCGGGTTGCTCTATATAAAAACTCTTCAATCAGGTTTTTTCCAATTTTTTCTACAATTTTTTTAATTAGAGAGGATTCACTCGGTAGTACTAATATTGATCAATATTTATTAGAGAAGAAAGCATCAATACAAACAAGTATATACCCTTTGTTTTATTTGCTATTTAAGATTTTTGGAGTGGCTTCATATGTCTTTTGTAAAGTAAGTGAAAAAACTTTAAATAAGGTTGTAAATAACAAGTAATATTTCTATTGTAAACGGCACTATGGGGCGAAAAAAATGCGCGTACTAATGGTTTTTGATAATTATTCTGATTCTAAAGTCTCAGGAGAGTTTGTGGCGGCGCAATTAAATGTGTCGCAACTACGTAAAGACAAGGTTGAGTGCAAAATTTTACACACACAAGACATTGTGTCTATCAAAAAAAACTATATAAATGTATTGTCATCTCTATTCTTCTCTGTTAAGTCTTTTTATATGATGAGTAGAGAGATATCTAGGTTCTCTCCTGACATTGTGCATTTTCATAATATTATACCATTTCTCTCTCCATCAGTTTTTCTTGCAGCCAAGTTGAAGTCGTGCAAGGTTGTTCATACGCTGCATCACTCACGTTGGCTATGTATTGAAGGCTCGTTTTATTTGGATGGCTCTTACTGTGGAGAATGTATGATTAATAGGTATTCTGGAATTAGAAATAATTGCGTTAGAAGCTCCAAACTGGCCAGCATACTTATGACTTTAAATAATATTTTATGGGTTAAGTCGGGGTTGGTGCATAAACTTGTTAATCAGTATATTGCTGTGTCTTTGTTTACAAAGTCTAAGCATGTAGCGTTAGGATTTCCTTCTAGTAAGATATCTATTTTAGGACATTGGAAATACTACTCCCACTCCGAGATGGCAGACTTTGAGAATAGAGATATTGACATCTTATTTATTGGAAGAATTAGTGTAGCTAAAGGTATAAATATTATTATCGATTTAGCTAAAAATAGTAAATACAATATATATGTGTGTGGCGATGGTCCAGATATGGAAACCTTAAAATCATTTGATTATTTAGAAAATTTACATATTACAAGAATACTTGATCATCAAGACACCATGCGCCTTCTTGGTCGTGCAAAATTGTTAATTATGCCCTCTATATGCTCTGAAAGCTTTGGACTTTCTGCAGCTGAAGCAGTTGCACATGGTACGCCAATACTTGTATCTAATAAAGGTGCCTTACCAGAGGTTGTTTCCCAGTCAAAATCTGGTTATGTTGTTTCTGGCAATTCTTATTATGAATATTTAAGGCTAGCTGATGAAATAATTCTTAATTTCGAAAATTGGAATTTATTACATAAAAGTGCACTTGAGTTTTCTAAAAAAATGATATCAAAAGCGGACAAATCCACAAGCTTGCTATCAATATATAAAAGTACGCTATGATAATAGTGTTTAGCGGAACAGATGGCTCTGGAAAGAGTACTCAAATTGACTTATTGGCAAGTTATATTAAGGATAATCAATATAGAGTAAAAGTTGTTTGGGCTAGGGGCGGTTATACACCTTTTTTTTCTTTTATAAAAAAAATACTCCGTATTTTATTGGCAAAACGAATTCCTAAGGCTGGTTTCAGTAGTTCTAGAACTGAGATATTGAAGAGAAAGTCCGTATCTAGCGCTTGGATGGTTATCGCCATTTTGGATTTATTTTTATTTTATGGCTTGTATGTTCGAATGCTTAGTTTGTTTGGCTTTGTTGTAATTTGCGACCGATATATAAAGGATACTGAAATTGATTTTAAAAGAAACTTCCCTGATGCTTTCAATTCAGAATCTTTACTGTGGAAGTTATTAATTTGGTCTTTACCCACGCCTAAGCTGTCATTTTTATTATATGTTCCAGTCGATGTAAGTCTTGTCCGGTCAAAGATTAAAGGAGAACCGTTTCCTGACACCCCTGAAACTTTGAAGTTTAGATTGAAAACTTATCTTGATGAATCTATTTTTCCTTCCAATAAGTATCATAAGATAGATTGTCAGAAGTCTATTGAAAGTATACAGACAGAGATTGCAGGTAAATTTAAGGAGTTATCTTGAGGATTCAGCTGCTTCGAAGAAGAGAGAGTTTTTTGGAAATTTTCCAGAAGTCTGTTTTGCAGTTCTTTCAAGAAAAATATTCTCATGCCAACTACATGGATATTGAATATATTATCAATGATTATTTAAATATTGTATATCCATCAAAAATAAATCGTAAAGACTTGGTAGATTTAGTTGGCGAGTTTAAATACCACCCTAAAGCCTATCGACGGATTTTACAATCTGCTTATACTTTTTTAGCCATTAGATGGCCATTAGAAATAATTACCTCTTCAGACACAATAGTGATTTCAATGCCTATTAGCGCTAAAGAAAGATGGGTTTTTATACCTGGAAATCATAGCATTAGGGTTGTTGATCTAGATAAAAACCGTTGCTTTGTTTTTTTGAAGTCTGGATTTAATAATAAATTTATTGAATCAGATGCAAATATTAGATTGGAACATGCGTGGCTAAAGGCACCCGAGGTGATTCAACAAAAAAACGGCTGGTATGAAGAACAGAGAGTAGTGGGGCTGCCATGGAACCGACTATCATCAGTAGATTTAAAAAAGAAAGTGATTGTTGGAGCGCAAAACCAATTATCAAAACTTTATCAAAAAACTGTTGTTAACGTGCCTATGATAGATTATGTGCCACAGTTGTGTAATAATATTCTATCTATGTTGGACACTTCTTTTTCTTCATTGTCAGATGAAGAAAAAAACATTATTAGTAATTTTACTGGTGAACTAGAGTTGTTACTGGTTAACTATTCTAGCGATATAAATATTGATTTAGTGAGTACACATGGAGATTTTCAGCCTGGAAACATATTGTGTTCGAAAGATGATTTTTGGATAATCGACTGGGAGTATTCAAATCAGCGCTCTATTCTTTATGACGCCTTGGTTTTTGATCTTGAGTGTCGCTTTCCGTCTGGATTGGGTGTACGACTTAATAAAAAAATCAATGAACTGGGTGGCACGAGCGACTATCTTAAGTGGACTGGACAACCATTAGACAACAATAAAAGTTATTATTTTTCTGTATTCTTCTTGGAGGATTTGTTATTAAGAATGGATGAAATATCGGCAGACCTAATTCAGACGAAATCTACAGCTTTATCTGCTTATTTGGCTGAACTTTTGATAATCCAAGATACGCTGATTGCCAACGTTAAAAAATAATATGACAAAGACGACTGATATTCTATTTTTAAATCAAATGGCTGGCCCATTGTTCAGAGAGTTGGCAGAGGGCTTGTCATTAAAAATGCCAAAAAATAGTACACTTTTCACGGGTCATCCGGATACTTTAGCGATAGGAAGCTCTACTAGTAAACTAATGATCTCTAGGGCGCCAACTTACAATAGACGATCAAAGTTATTTAGAGTACTTTCTTGGATTAATTATTCTCTATTTGCATCCTGGAAAATATTGAAGGCTGATAGTAATACAGTAATTTTCATTGTATCTAACCCCCCTTTTGTAGGTTTTTTTGTTTTACTTGTTAATCTTGTTAAAAGGACTCGTTATGTAGTATTAGTATATGACATTCATCCAGATATTTTGATCAGTTTTGGTGTATTGAGTAAAAGCTCATTTGTTGCTAGACTATGGAAATCAATGAATCGAAGAGTGTGGAATAGGTCGATCGCTGTATATACAATAGGAAGTATAATGGCAGAGAATTTGACTAAACAGTTTAATGTCAAAAGAACTAAGTTAGGCCATGTCGGCGTCATTCCTCCATGGGCTGATACTAATAAAATTAAACCGATTGACAAGGATGACAACCCATTAAGTAGCGAGCTTGGCCAAGAGGGTAAGATTACAATCTTGTATTCAGGGAATATGGGTGTCAGTCATGATATTGGTAGCATTCTGCAAGCTGCGAAGATCTTAAAAAGTGAGGAAAATATTGCATTTTTATTGATTGGTGAAGGTGAAAAGTGGCAAGATGCTGTTGATTTTCAAATGGATAATGATTTGAGTAATCTTCGGATTCTGCCATTTCAACCTGAAGAAAAATTACCTTATACTATGGCGTTAGCAGATGTTGCTCTAGTGGCATTGGATGAAGGTGCGGAGGGGCTTATGATACCAAGTAAAATGTTTTATTATATGGCTGCAGGTGCCGCAGTAGTTGGCATTTGTAGAGGTAGAAGTGACATGTCTGAAATTATACAAAATTCTGGATGCGGTGTGATTGTGGAGCCAAAAAATCCGGAAGAACTAGCTGCTATTATTAAAGATCTATCGAGAAATGTAGAGAGGCTAAATGATCTTAAAAGGCTCTCTCGAAAATCTGCAGTAATTAATTTTTCGCGTGATGTTTGTACAGAAAAATTAAATCAAGAATTATTATCAATAATAAATTAAATATGAATTTTAAAACTAGTAAGGTTGAAAAGCTATTGTGTCTCTGTATAAGGCATTGTGATTTTTTGGAAAAAGAACAGATAAGAAATCTTTATTTTGAACTAGGTGATTGCACTGTTTACGATTCGGCTAAATTAAATAGGGTGGAGTCAATTGTTGCGCATGCCCTAGGCATCTGCCTTGATAAAGATAAACTTCCGGCACATTGGGATAAGGAATATAAAACAATAGAAAATAAGCTTATTTCCTATATGGGTGAGTTAAACAAGGCTGCTGATTTACTGGCTGAACATGATATTCCGTTATTAGCACTTAAGAATAGTGGAATTACCATGGGGATGTACCCATATTATGGTGCCTGTCCAATGGGTGATGTCGACGTTCTTGTTAGAAAGAGTCAGTTTAGAAAAGCCCATCAGGTTCTTGTCGACAATGGCTATAAACTTAAATTTCGTTGCGAATTTGAAGAAGATAATATTGAAGCTGCAGAACACGGTGGCGGGGCTGAATACTCAGTGCGACTCGACAATGGAGAGCATCTGTGGTTTGAACTTCAATGGAGGCCTATTGCTGGACGATGGATACAACCCAAGCAAGAGCCAAAAGCAGATGAATTAGTTGACAGGTCGATTCCTATTAAAGGATCAAATGTCCGTTTACTTTCTCCGGAAGACAACCTATTGCAGGTTGCTTTACATACTGCAAAGCATACTTTTGTTCGTGCGCCTGGATTTCGACTCCATACAGATGTTGATCGTATAATTTCAACGCAGAATATTGATTGGAAGGTATTTGAAAAAATGGTGTTAGAATTGAAGACAAAAACAGCGGTGTACATATCTTTGTCAATGGCACATGATTTGCTAGGTACAAATGTTCCTGTTGATGTGTTAAAGAGTATTAGGCCAAATGCATTAAAAATTAAAATAATGCAAACCTGGTTGATGAGGGTAGGTATTTTTGAACCTGATGCACACAAGTGGACTAAAATTGGATATATCGTTTTTGTAAGCCTCTTGTATGATACTTGGCGTGATTTCTTTTCTGGTATTTTTCCTTCTTCTGTTGATATGAAGTCCCAATACGGCTATTCAAGTGGATTTTTAACACCTTATTATTATGGGAAAAGGTTATTAAATATGGTATTTAAAAGGGCCAAGGTTTAAAAAATGAAGCGTATATTTGATATATTTGTAGTTTTAATAAGCTTGCTACTTTTCATACCAATATATCTCTTGGTTATCTTAGTAGTGAAAATAAAACTTGGCTCTCCGATATTTTTTAAGCAGTCTCGCCCAGGTTTGGAGGGAAAAGCTTTTAATATTCATAAATTTAGAACTATGACGAATGAGTGTGATTCAAATGGTATTTTATTATCAGATAGTAAGAGGTTGACTCAATTCGGAAAATTTTTGCGCTCAACAAGTCTGGATGAATTGCCTAGTTTGTGGAGTGTTTTAAAAGGGGATATGAGTTTAGTGGGGCCGCGTCCCTTGCTAGTAGAATATTTGCCTTTATATTCAAAAAGACAATCTAGACGGCATAAGGTTAGACCTGGAATTACAGGATGGGCGCAAGTTAATGGGCGTAATGCAATTAGTTGGGATGAAAAATTTGAGCTAGATGTATGGTATGTCGACAATCAATCAATTTGGTTGGATGTAAAAATATTATGGCTAACAGTAAAAAAAGTAATCGTTCGAGATGGAATTACTGCTCAAGGTGATGTTACTATGCCTATATTTAGAGGCTCAAAAAAATGAAAAATATACTCATAACTTCGGCCGGCAGAAGGGTGGAATTGGTTGAGTCTTTTAAAGAAGAAGGTAGAAAATTAGATATAGATTTAAAAGTTATTTGTATTGATCTAGATCCAGAATTGTCACCAGCTTGTCAAATTGCAGATCTTTATTTTCGAGCACCAAGAGTTACCAGTAAAGAGTATATAAGTTTTTTAAAGCAAATATGTGTCGCTAATTCGATCGCCTTGATTGTTCCCACTATTGATACAGAATTGCTGATCCTGTCAGAGCACCGAGAAGAGTTTCTAAAGTTTGGGGTAAATATAATAATATCTGATACCCCACTAATTCAAGCCTGTAGAAATAAAAATCATACTGCTGATCTTCTACATAATATTGAAATTGAAACACCAGCTATCTACAATGTGAATAACTTAAACTATCCTTGTTTTGTAAAACCATATGACGGTAGTTGTAGTGTGGGTGCATTTGCATTAAATGACAAATCTATGCTCACTAGTGACATATTAGATAATCCTAAAAACATGTTCATGGAGCTTGTTCCAGAAAATTATGATGAATACACAGTTGATGTCTACTATGATAAATTTGGAATACTGAAATCTCTAGTACCCAGATTAAGAATTGAAACTAGAGCCGGAGAGATAAGCAAGGGCCTAACGTCTAAAGGTGTTGTTTATGACTACTTAAAAGACAAGCTGCGTAATCTGAAAGGAGCTAAAGGGTGCATTACTCTACAACTATTTGTTAATTTAAAAGAGAAGTCATTTAAGGCTATTGAGATAAATCCTAGATTTGGCGGAGGTTACCCATTGGCTTATTCTGCAGGTGCCAATTTTCCAAGGATGTTAATTCAGGAGTATTTTTTAGAAGAGAAAGTGGATTTTTTAGATGATTGGGAGGATAATCTTTTGATGTTGAGATATGATTCAAAAGTCCTTATTCATGATTACAAATCCTAAAAAAACTTGCCTCGTTTTAGATTTGGATGATACTTTGTACAAGGAGTATGATTATCAAACATCTGGTTTAAAATATGTTGAAGAGCAAGTGTTAGAATTATACGATGTTGATTTAAGAGGAAAATTGCTGGAGTTGAGAGGCCAAGGTGTAAATGATATCTTTCTAGAATTGACCAATATATTGAATATACCTCCTTCGATTAAAGATTCATTTCTTATGATGTATCGTTATCATAAGCCTAACATCGCGCTAACCTTAAGGGCTAAAAAGTTTATTGAATCAGCATTGCATAACTTTGGGAAAGTTGTAATTCTTACTGATGGCAGGTCTATTAGCCAGAGGTTGAAGTTAGAGTCCCTTAGCTTATTGAAAATACCAGTATTTATATCTGAAGAGTGGAATTCGACAAAGCCAGATAATAAAAGGTTTGTTGCTATTATGGAGAGATATACTACTTGTTCTAATTTTTGTTATGTTGCGGATAATCCGTCTAAAGACTTTGTTGCTCCTAACGCTCTTGATTGGATATCCATATGTTTAAAAGGTGATCAGAATAATATTCATTCTCAAGATGAAAATAGCATTAAAGAAGAGCACTTGCCTCATTATTGGGTGAATAATTTAAGCGAAATTAATATATGTTAAATACTCAGTTCTCATTTTGGCCTATGTTTAATGATGAGGAGGCCGATGCAGTTCGTAATGTCCTTTTGTCTAACAAAGTTAATTACTGGACTGGAAATGAATGCAAGAAATTTGAAAGAGAATTTTCAGAATTTTCTGGTTCGAAATACGCTGTTGCATTGGGCAATGGAACACTGGCTCTAGATGTTGCATTAAAGGTCTTGAAGGTAGGTAATGGTGATGAGGTGGTTGTAACCTCTCGAACCTTTATTGCTTCAATCTCCTCTATTGTAAATTCTGGATCGACACCTATATTTGCTGATGTAGATTTATCATCTCAAAATATTACGCCTAAAACTATTCGCTCTGTTATTACTAATAAAACAAAAGCAATTGTTTGTGTACATTTAGCCGGTTGGCCATGTGATATGGATGAAATAATGACTATTGCTAATGAACATGATTTGTATGTAATTGAGGATTGCGCTCAAGCGCATGGGGCCAAATACAAAGGCAAGCCTGTTGGGTCAATTGGAGATATCGGTTGTTGGAGTTTTTGTCAAGATAAGATAATGACCACAGGTGGAGAGGGTGGCATGGTGACTACTAATGATGAGTCATTATGGAGAAAGATGTGGGCATATAAGGATCATGGCAAGAGTTATGAGGCTGTTTATGAGCGAGAGCATTCTGAAGGGTTTAGATGGCTACACGAATCGTTTGGCACCAACTGGCGTATGACTGAAATGCAAGCTACAATTGGCAGGATTCAATTGAAAAGAATGCCAGATTGGCATAAAAAGCGTCTGAGTAATGCTAACAGTATTTGGAATGCTGCTAAACAATGTAAAGGATTACGAGTGCCCGCTATTCCCAATCATATAGAACACGCTGCTTACAAGTGCTATATTTTTGTTAAAGGCGGTGTTGAGCTACGTGACAAAATGATTATGGAAATCAATGAAAAAGGTGTTCCTTGCTATTCTGGATCTTGCTCAGAAGTCTATTTAGAAAAGGCGTTCGACAATACTGGGTATAGACCCAAGGAAAGACTTCCAGTTGCTAAAGAGCTGGGAGAGACGAGTTTAATGTTTTTAGTGCATCCAACTTTAACTAAGGAAGAAATCCAAAAAACATGCGACGTATTAACAGAAGTGGCTTTGGCTAATTATGATGGCTAGCTACAATAAGCCAATCTTGGTCGCTCCAGCTTTGAAGATATCTCATTGCACTAGTTTCTGATTTCCAGCCACCTCTAAGCATAATTTTCTCAAGCGGAATGTTCTTGTCTAATAGGTCAAGTGCAGCGCCAACTCTAAATGAGTGACCTGATAGTTCTCCAATTTGATTCAGGCCAGCTTGCTTTTGAAGACTCTTCAGAATATGATTAATTGATGCAGGTGTAAGAGAAGGGTTAGTAGATAGATTTCGTTTGAAACTTCTAAGGATATAGCCGCTATCTTGATCAATTGTTAGTGACCAGCTTGAAATCATCTCAGATAGTTCAATAGATATTGGAATTATTTTTCCTTCGTTGTACTGATCAGTCTTAGAGTGTCTCAGTAGGAGTGCATGCTTATGAT
>Ga0181555_1001131_pt1 | contig 24654 bp, 25 predicted proteins | sample 011ome_15_FD_145601 | JGI IMG/M metagenome (GOLD analysis project Ga0181555, IMG submission 145601) | Coastal salt marsh microbial communities from the Groves Creek Marsh, Skidaway Island, Georgia - 011504AT metaG (spades assembly) | ecosystem: Environmental > Aquatic > Marine > Intertidal zone...
AATTTTACCTGAGTACTCATCAGCAATGTCGTTCAAAATGGGAGCTATCATTTTGCATGGACCACACCATTCAGCCCAATAGTCAAGCAAAACCGGTATTTCAGAGCTTAGAACTTCTTGTTCAAAATTCGAATCTGTTACGTTTATTATATTATTACTCATGATTTTTTATATTTGGATGTTAAATTAGTGACGAATTATGGAAAAACTGAATTGTGTAATCATTATAGAAACTTTTGTGAAATAAATCAATTTTTTTTGTACTGATTGTCAATTTCAAAATAAGTTTTAACTTTTACAACTCCTTTACTAGTTTTTGCAATTCTTTCAGCTTCTTCTGCTTCTTCGGAAGAAAGAATTCCCATAAGGTGAACAATTTGTCTCTCAGTCACTACTTTGACATGAATTGGTGAGAGATTGGACTTTGTTTCTTCTTTAAGAAGTCTTGTAATGACATTAGTCGTGATCCCATAGTCTTTGGTCTTTGATTTTACTTTCTCTTTCAACGGAAGAGGTTTGGTTACTAAAATTTCGTTATATATTCCCTTGACGCCCTTTATTTTTGCAATTGAAGATTCAACCTTATCTTTTAGTTCCTGAGATTCAGACTCCCCTGTTAGTAAAACATTTTGATTGTAACTTGTTGCACTTGCTTTAAAGTTGCCCTCAATCTGTTGAAACTCATATATTGCTTTGAATTCAATTGCCTGATCTTCTACTTGAACTCCAGTTGTTCTTCTGTCTGCTATCGAAGAAGGAACTGTCAAGACAGCAGTTGGCGCACAGGCAGATAAAGTAAAAAGTATAAGTAATATTGATATAAATTTAATAGGCATTTTTCAATAAAGAAATTTAATATTTTTAAATTGTATACTAGAGTCATTATAACAAGGTAAAAAAATGTCAACTACACTATATATTGTTGCTACTCCAATTGGCAATTTAAAAGACATCACTTTAAGGGCAATTGAAACTCTTAAATTTTGTCAAATTATAGCCTGTGAGGATACAAGAGTAACAAAAAAATTATTGAACCATTTAGGCATTCAAAATAAAAAAATTTACTCAATCCATCAACATAATGAAAAGGCTACTGTACTAAAAATTATTGAAGAAGCTACTTCAGAGGGCGAAGCTATTGCTTATGTGACTGATGCCGGAACCCCATGTATTAGTGACCCGGGAATGTTTTTGGTGAATCAAGCTCGTTCTTTAAATATTAAAATAGAACCAATACCTGGACCCTCTGCTATAACTTCAGCATTTTCTGTATCAGGAATAGATGATGGAAGATTTAACTTCATAGGATTTTTACCAACTAAATTAAATGCCATCGAAGAAACTTTACATCTAATAAATCAACAACAAAAACCAACAATATTCTATGAATCACCAAAAAGAGTTTTAAGTTTTTTAGAGAATATTGTTAATTTTATATCACCATCAACAAAATTGTTTATAGCGAGGGAGATGACAAAATTATTTGAGAGCTTTTATTCTGATTCAGCAGAAGATTTATTAAGTTACTTTAAGGATTCACCTCAAGAATTAAAGGGTGAATTTGTTATTATAGTTATTCCAAGCAAAATAAAAGAGAAATCAATCTCAAATGAGGAAATTGCACTCTTAAAAGTATTGATGAAAGAGTTACCATTAAAGAAGGCTGCTGCAATTGTCTCAGAGTTTTATAATGGCAATAAGAAAAAAATTTATAATATAGGTATTGAGCTAAAAAATGAGTGAATTAATTACAATCAAACTTCCAAATGATATGCATGTTCATTTTAGGGAAGGTAATTTGTTAGATTTTGCAGTAAATGCTACTGCAGAACATTTTCATCATGCTGTAGCTATGCCTAATCTGATAGATCCAGTCACAACATATAAAAAAGCTTTAAAGTATTATGAACAAATTCAAACTGTATCTAATCATTCTCATTTTAAACCTCTAGTAACAATGTATTTAACAGGAGATATTAAGGAAATTGATATCAGCGAAGGCGCGTCAGATTCCAGGGTTATTGGTGTAAAGCTTTACCCCGCTGGAGTGACAACAAATTCTTCCAATGGTGTGAGCAATATTCAAGATTGTTACAAGATTTTTGAATGGATGGAAAAGTATGATTTACCATTATTGGTTCATGGGGAAGTAAATAATCCAGAAACAGATATATTTGATAGAGAAAAATTATTCATCGATGAATTGATGTTAATAACTCAAAATTTTCCGGAATTGAGAGTAATCTTTGAACATATCTCCACAAAGGATGCTGTTGATTTTGTGAAAGATTCTGCTGATTTGGTTGCAGCAACTATCACACCTCAGCATATGGTTTTAAATAGGAATGATTTATTGTCTGGAGGGTTAAAGCCTCATCATTACTGTTTGCCTGTAGTGAAAAGAGAAATTCATAGAAAAGCAATCGCTGAAGCAGCATTTTCAGGAAATAGAAAGTTTTTTTTAGGAACAGACAGCGCACCACATTATAAAAATCAAAAACAAAGTTCATGTGGTTGCGCAGGTATTTTTTCTGCATCAACGGCATTGGTTATCTATTTAGATGCATTTGATAAAGCTGGCGCATTAGAAAAATTTGAGGATTTTTGCGTGAATAATAGCTCTCATTTCTATAGATTAGCAAAAACAGATAAACAAATTACATTTAAAAAAGAGATATTTGAAGTTCAGTCATCATATGCTGTTGGCGATCAAGAAATTATTCCATTTATGGCTAATCAAAAGATTTCATGGTCTATAGCAAAGGAGTTATAATATTTCTAAGTTAGCCGGGCAGTCGCTATTTATAGAGGAAAGTCCGGGCTCCAAAGAGCATGGTGTTGGCTAACAGCCAACCATTGTAAAATGAGGAATAGGGCCACAGAGACGAGCGTATTTAGTTACGGTGAAACGCGGTAACCTCCACCAGGAGCAAGGCCAAATAGGATAACGATAGTATGGCTCGTGCTGTTATCGGGTAGGCCGCTAGAGATAATGAGTAATCATTGTTCAAGATGAATGACTGCACAAATACAGAACCCGGCTTATAGGCTAACTTATTGACTTTATTAAAAAAAGCGCTTGCAAAGCGCTTTTTTTTTGCCTATAGTGTATATGAGGGGAAAAAGTGGTAAAAAATGGGAAATAATTAACATTACTAAGGGTTGTTAACTATTTCACATTCCCCTCACTCAATAGGGGATTTTAGATGTTCAGAGGTTCAAGCATTGTTGCTTTGGATGACAAATTTAGATTAGCAGTACCGAAAAAATTTCGGGATAAACTCTTTGAGCAAAATTCTTCACTTATTGTTACCGCCCATCCAGATAAATGTTTAGTGTTATACAACCTTCTTAGTTGGACGCCAATAGAAAAAAAATTAATGTCTCTGTCAAGTTTTGATCCAAAAATTAGTACACTTCAAAGACTTTTGGTTGGATATGCGGATGAAGTTGATCCAGACAAAGCAGGCAGAATTCTACTATCAGCCTCTTTAAGAGAATTTGCAGGAATCCAACAAGAAATAATCATGTTAGGACAAGGGTCTCATTTTGAAATATGGGACAAGAGCACTTGGTCAAAAAAAATTAACAGCACAGTGAAAAATTTAAATCTTGAAAACTTTCATGAGCTTGAAGGATTTTCTTTATGAGAAATTTTATGCATCTCCCAATAATGCCATATGAGGTAAACGAACATTTAATCACTAATAAAAATGGAACATATTTGGATTGCACGTTTGGACGTGGTGGTCATTCCAAAATCATATTAGACAATTTGGAACAAAATGGCCAATTAATTGCTATTGATAAAGATCATGAGGCAATCAATTCAGCCAAATTAATTCATGATGAGCGTTTTGAAATTCATCATTCATCAATATTAAATTTTGCAAAATCTTTAAAAAAAAAAGTCTTGATGGGGTGTTCATGGATCTAGGTGTCTCATCACCCCAGTTAGATGATGCTGCAAGAGGTTTTAGTTTTATGCATAACGGTCCTCTTGATATGAGAATGGATCAATCACAGACATTAGATGCAAAAGAAATTGTAAATAAATATGATGAATCAGATTTAATAAAAATTTTTAGAAATTATGGTGAAGAAAAGTTTGCTAGAAGAATAGCTTCAAGTATTTGTAAGATTAGAGACGAAAAAAATATTACTTCAACTTTAGAGTTAGCAGATATAGTGAAAAAATCTGTGCCATATAATAATTCAAGAAAACATCCAGCTACGAAAGTTTTTCAGGCCTTACGAATTGAAGTAAATCAAGAATTGAATGAATTATCAGACGCACTCCCATTTTTATTTGATGCGTTAAAACCTCAAGGAAGACTTCTAGCTTTGACGTTTCACTCCTTAGAAGATCGCATAGTTAAAAATTTTTTCAAAGAAATCACAAAATTACCTCCTGACACGATTCCAAAATTTATCCCAATCCGTAACAAAGATCATCACGAGGAAACTAAAGCAAATGTTATTTGTAATTTTGTTGCTTCAGCTAAAGAGATAGAGGTCAATCCCCGTTCCAGAAGTGCGAGGTTAAGGGGGATAGAAAAGAAATGATCAAATTAAATTTTTTGTTATTTGTAATTCTTATTATCTTTGCATTGTTAAAAGTTAATTCAGAGCACTTGTATCGAACAAATTTCTCTCAATTAGACTCGGAACAAAAAAGAGAAATTGAGTTAAAAGAAGAGCAGACTAAGCTTGAGCTTGAAAATACAGATCAATCAGGAAGTAAACGAATTGAAGAATTTGCTAAAAATAAATTAAATATGATTGAAGCTAATTCTGAAAACATCATTCAATTGGAAAATAAATGAAAAAATTTAGCCACCAGAGTGATATTTTTGAATTATCAAAAAATAGACGGCGAGTTGTACTTTCTCTATTGTTGTTGTTGTTTTTAATGTTATTTTCTAGAGCACTTTATCTGCAACAAATAAAAAAAGATTTCTTACAAAACAAGGGTGATGGGTTTAGTGTTCGAAATGAAATTCTTCATTCATACAGGGGAAAGATTTATGATCGGAATAATAAATTATTAGCCGTAAGTAGCCCTACTTATGATATCGGATTGTCAATATCTAATAACATTACCAACGAGAACATTCGTGATATTGCAACAATCCTCAAAATTAATGAAAAAAACCTACGACAAAAAATTAAAAATAAAAATAAAGGGTTTATATATATTAAAAGGAGTGTTTCGCCGGAATCAGCCAAAAAAATATCAGAACTTAAAATAGCAGGTTTAAATCTTGATAAACAATATCGGCGTTTTTATCCAAACAGGGAATCAGCAGCACATATTATTGGGAAAACTAATCTTGATGGTATTGGACATGAGGGATTAGAGAAACAGTGGGATTCTATATTAACCGGAGTGAAGGGGCACAAAAAAGTTGTAATAGATGGCGGTAAAAGAATAATAGATGATTTACATGATTTTAAGTTACCAAAGAATGGTTCTGATGTTTTTACAACAATAGATAGCAGACTTCAACATACCGCTTATGAATCTTTAAAAAAATATATTGAAAGATATGAGGCTAAATCTGGTTCTGCTGTTTTAATTGATGCAAAAAATGGAGATATTCTGGTAATGACAAATTACCCTTCATACAATCCTAACGCTTCAGTGACAAACCTAGATGCAATGAGAAATAGGTCAGTTACCGATACTTTTGAGCCTGGTTCGACTTTAAAACCAATCTCAGTAGCATATGCGCTCGAAAAGAAAAAAGTAGGAATAAATGAAATTATCAATACAAATAACGGATTATTAAAAGTTGGTCAGACTTATATTAGAGATGATCATCCAGAAAATGAATTAACAATTAAAGATGTAATAAAAACTTCTTCAAATGTTGGAGCTGCAATTATTGGGACTAGATTATCACCTAAAGAACTTTGGGGAGCTTATGATAAATTAGGGTTTGGCAAAAAGATTCATAGCCAGATTCCAGGAGAAGTAACTGGTAAATTAAGGACATATACATCTTGGAGAGATATCGATCACTCAAGAATGCCTTATGGATATGGGGTAAGTGTAAACCTTCTTCAGCTCACTCAAGCCTATACTATTTTTGCTAATGATGGTGTTGTTTTAAAACCAAAACTTTATACCAGTGAAGAAATAAAAGTTGGAGAAAAAGTAATTTCACAAAACGTGGCAAAAAAAATGAGAGCATTTATGCAATCTGTTGTTGAAGAAGATGGCGGCACAGGTGGAAAAGCTAAAATTCCAGGCTATACCGTTGCAGGAAAAACAGGAACAGCAAAAAAAGTAATAAACGGCCAATATGTAAATCAATATGTTGCATCTTTTGTAGGCATAGCCCCTAGTAATAATCCAAAATTTATATTAGCGGTGATGATTGATGATCCATCAAAAGATAGTTATTACGGAGGTACAGTAGCTGCACCAGTTTTTAAAGATATAATGAAGGATGCACTTAAACTCTACGATGTGCCTTATGATAAAGAGTTAAATGAAAATCTTATGAATAACATGGTCAAGCCACAAACTGGTGATGCAAAATTATAAATCTTTACGTATTACCCCCCAAAAAATCACAAATAATAGTATAAATGTCAAAAAAGGGTATGCATTTTGTGCTTATCCTGGAAAAATCAATGATGGCCGTGAATTTATAGATCATGCAATTAGTAATGGAGCCTCATTAATTATGTATGAGGAAGCTAATTTTGATGCCACCCCCTTTTTAAAAAAATATCCAAAAATAAAATTCTTAGGGGTTCTTAATCTTGCAAGAAAACAAAAAAAGATTTTGGATAAAGTGTATGGTAATTTAAATAGGCACATTAAACTATATGGCGTAACTGGGACAAATGGAAAAACATCGACCGCTTTTTGGTTAAATCATCTATTAGGTAAACTTGAAAAAACATCAAAATTGATAGGTACTATCTCTAGAGAAAAAGTCATAATCAATACCACTCCTGACCTTTTTGTTTTGTATAGTCTTTTTAACAAAGGAATACAAAAAAATATTCAAAATTTTGTAATAGAGGTTTCTTCGCATGGCGTAGATCAAGGGAGACTTCATGAGCTAAATTTTGAATATGGAATTTTTACTAATCTAAGCAGGGATCATTTGGACTATCACAAAACAATGAATAATTATTTTCTATCTAAAGAAAAGTTTTTTTTAGAAAACGTAAAAAAAGAGTCGGTAATTAATATTGATAATTCTTATGGCATGAGATTGGCAAAGAATTTAATCAAACTTAACAAAAAAATTTTTACATTTGGATTTAGCAAAGAAGCTAACGTAAGAATTATTAATATGAAGCAGCAATCTTTGAATAATAATTTTTCTGAATTTAGTTTACAAATAGCTAATAAAATTCATACCTTTAAAACTAATATAATGGGAGAGTTTAATTTATATAATTTAATTAGCGCTATTTGTATTTGTTATTTAAAAAAAATAGACATAAATAAAGTTATTGAAGTCATTAAGAGGCTTCCCCTTCCTGATGGCCGCATGAACGTAATTAATAAAAATATTAATAACATACCAAAAAAAGTAATTATTGATTATGCCCACACTCCAGATGGTTTGAAAAATCTTCTTCAAGCAATAAGAAAAATTTATCAAGGAAAAATAGTTCTAGTTTTTGGTTGCGGTGGAGATCGAGATAAGGGTAAAAGAAAATTAATGGGAAATGTAGCAAATAATTATGCTGATTTTGTTTGCATCACGAATGATAATCCTAGAAATGAGAATCCAAAACTAATTGCAGATCAAGTCAGTGAAAGCATTTCATGTTTAAAAAAAGTTATCTTAGATCGAAAAAAAGCAATTCAATATGCCATCAAAAAAACCAACTATCCAATCGTTGTCATTGCTGGAAAGGGTCATGAAAAATATCAAATTATTAAAAATAAAAAAATTGATTTTTCTGATAAAAAAGTAGTGATGGATACAAATTAATTATGAAATTATCCATAAGAGATATAAAGCATCTTTTAATTAAAACCAACAATCTTGACGATGATTTGATGTTTGATTCATCGAATATCAATATAGACTCGCGGACATTTAAAAAAAATGAAATTTTCTTGGCTTTAGAGGGAGATAGATTTGATGGAAATAATTTTATTGCTGATGTAATAAAACAAAAGCCATTATTTTTCATTACGAATAGAGAACAAGAATCCAATGTAGGATATGCAATTGTTAAATCAGGTAAAAAATTTTTAATTGAATTATCTAAACTAATTCTTAAAAAATTATCCTTAACAAAAGTGGCTATCACAGGCAGCAATGGGAAAACAACCACTAAAGATTTAATTGTCCACTTTTTAAAAAACAAGTTTTATGATGAAGCTGTTTTGTCAACTAAAGGGAATTACAATAATGAAATTGGATTGCCATTATCTATTTTGCAATCTCAAGGTGTTGAGAAATTTGCTGTATTTGAGATAGGAACAAACCATCCTGGCGAGATTATTCATTTAGCTGATATTATTCGTCCAAATATTTCAATCATTACGAATATCGGTGATGCACATATAGGCAATTTTGGCTCAAAAGAAAAAATTGCAGAAGAAAAAAAACATATCTTTCATTTCTTAAAAACAAATGAATTAAAAATTATAAATAAACATGACGAATATTTTCAGATCTTGAATCAGTCTCCTGGAAAAACATTCTGTATTTCAAATAACAATGATGATTTAGATGCATTAAGATTCAAATACATTGAGCCTAATGACATTGAATTGGCTTATAAATCTGAATCAATCAGGATCAAATTCCAATTAACTGGACAACATAATCTTCAAAACTTTGCTATTGCATGCGCTGCTTTGTTAAATATGGGAATAGATTTTAAAGAATTAGAAAAATATTTTGGTAATCTTGAATCTACAAATGGTAGATTTAAAAAATATATTCTCAAAGAAAATGTTGAGTTAATCGATGATAGTTACAATTCAAATCCATCTTCATTACTATCTGCAATTGATTATATAAATCAATCAGAAAAGACTAAGATATTAATCATCGGGGATATGGGTGAATTAGGTGAATTAAGTGATAAGTATCATCGTCAAATAATTGAAAAAATATTAAAAACTAATATTGATGTTGTTTTAACTATGGGTAGCGCATTTAAGGCTGCAAGCAATAAGAATGATAGCAATACAATTTTTAATTTTTCGACATATGATGATTTGGTAGATAAAGCACTTTCAGCAATAAAAACAGATACAATAATTTTGGTAAAAGCTTCAAGATTCATGGCATTTGAAAATATTGTTTCTCAACTAAAAAGGCGGCTCCAATGATATTAGAATTACTAAGGTATTTACAATTAGATCTTAATTTTTTAAATGTTTTTAATTACATTACATTTAGAGCTGTTTTAGCCATTATTACTGCACTTGGGTTTTCTCTATTTTTTGGATCTTTATTTATAAAAATTATGGGTGAATACAGCCTTTCTCAATATGTAAGACAATATGGTCCAGATCATCAAAAAAAGACCGGCACTCCAACAATGGGAGGTTTGCTAATTATAATATCTATAGTTGCATCAGTTCTTTTGTTGGGAGATTTAAAAAATTCATATTTATGGCAATTGCTCTTTATCTTGATAGGATTTGGATTCATTGGCTTCTTAGATGATCTAAAAAAAATAAAAGAAAAAAACTCTGAAGGCTTGTCGGCAGGAGTTAAATATTTGTCTCAATCAGTCATTGCACTTATTGCTATTTATTTTCTACTAAATCATAACAATAATTTAGGGGATATGAATTTACTAATACCATACATTAAGTCTACCTATTTATATATCGGTACTATTGGATTTATTGTTTTATCTTACCTTGTTATTGTGGGAAGTAGTAATGCAGTTAATTTAACAGATGGGTTAGATGGTCTAGCAATCATGCCTACGGTTATGATAGCTTCAGCGCTAGGTCTTTTTGCATACGTTACTGGTAATCAAATTTTTGCAAACTATCTTCAATTACCTTTCCTTAGCGGAACTGGAGAAATCACTATTTTTTGTGCAGCTATTGCTGGTGCAGGTTTAGGATTTCTATGGTTTAACGCTTATCCTGCAGAAGTTTTTATGGGTGATATCGGTTCATTGTCATTGGGTGCTGTTCTTGGAGCAATTGCAATTATGGTAAAACAAGAATTAGTATTATTTATTATGGGTGGTGTTTTTGTTATGGAAACACTTTCCGTAGCAAGCCAGGTTCTCTATTTTAGATATACAAAGAATAAATATGGAACTGGCAAAAGAATATTTTTAATGGCACCTGTTCATCATCATTTTGAAAAAAAAGGATGGAATGAGAACCAAGTAGTAATAAGGTTTTGGATTATTACTATGGTGCTCGTTTTAATTGGATTAGCTAGTTTAAAAATTCGCTAATGAATTCTCAAAAAAAAACGATTGTTTATGGTTTTGGCATAACTGGCCAATCTATCGTTTCTTATTTGATAAAAAAAAATCATAAGTTATTGGTAATAGATAATAAAAAATTTTCAGAAGATCAGAAAAGTCTCTTTAAAAAAAACAATATTGAATACAGTGAAAATGAAAATGAGATTACTGACTTTTCAATTATCGAGCAGTGTTTCGTAAGTCCAGGGGTAGATTTAAGAAAATCATTTATTCAAAAGTGTATTAAAAGTAATACACCTGTTCGTAATGATACTTTTTTCTTAAATCAAATTGATAGGAAAAAAACTAAAATAATTGGCATAACTGGTACAAATGGAAAAACTACATTTTGCTCATTGCTTACATCGATCTTGTCATTCAATGATTTAAAATCTATAGCAGTAGGCAATATCGGAGTGCCAATTTTAAATTTATTAATGACTCCAAATGAATTCGATTATATCGTTGTTGAATTATCCAGTTATCAGATTGAGGTTTTAGATAAGGAAACAATTTTTGATTACGGTGTAATTCTTAACATAGAGCCAGATCATTTAGATAGATATAATTCCTTCATAGATTATAAAAATGCCAAGTTAAAGTTAGCTAATCATTCAAAGACTATCTTGTATGATAAAAAATCTGCAATAGTTAATGAACATTCAAATGCTATATCTATAGACTTAAAAGATTTTCACATCGAAGAAATCAATACAAATTTTTTTATATTTAAAAATCAAAATAAAATTTTCAGGATTGACACCCCATATTTGAAAGGCATTCATAATGTGAAGAATATTTTGTATTTGTTGAAACTTCTGGAAATTATGAATTGCAACATTCCATTTGAAAAGATTAGAAGATTTTTCAAAAATCAAAAAGGAATCCCTCATCGTTTTGAATATATTTCGATTAATAAAAATTATATTTTTATTAATGATTCAAAAGCTACAAATCTTGCTTCTTCAATTTCGGCATTAAATTCTGTAAATGGAAAAATTCATTTGCTTTTCGGTGGTGATTTAAAGAATCAATCATTAGATGGAATTGAAAATTTTTTTAATGAAAAACTAATATCTTTAAATTTATTCGGAAAAGATGCCATGATTATCAAAGACTACCTTAAGAATAAAAAAATTAAATTTGATATGAAGTGCTTTGTTTCGTTAGAAGCTATTTTAGTGTCAATCAAGCAGATGATTAAAAAAGATGAAATAATCCTTTTATCACCAGGCTGTGCAAGCCAAGATATGTTTATGAATTATCAAGACAGAGGTAATCAATTTGTTGAACTATGTAAAAAAATTTTTTAATGCAGTTACGGAATAATTTTAATCAACCTAATTATGATCCGCTGTTATTGTGGATAATTTTGATTTTATCTGGAGTTGGTATGGTCATGGTTTACTCTGCTTCAGTCGATATGGCAGCCCTAAAACAGATATCTAATTATCAAAATTACTATTATTTGCTCAGGCATTTTGTCTATCTCATCATATCTATGTTTTGTGGATTTATTGCATTTCTAATCCCCATCAGTTTCTGGCAAAAATTTGCCCCTTCCTTTTTTATCTTGGGGTTAATATTGTTAATAGCTGTTCTCATACCAGGAATTGGAAAAATAGTTAACGGTAGTCAAAGATGGATACCCTTGGGTTTTATGAATTTTCAACCATCTGAAATAGTCAAATTATTTACCATTATTTATGCTGCAGATTATGTCTTAAGAAAATCTAGGCAAATTGGAACATTTACAAAAGGTTTTCTACCCATCTCTCTAGCGATTGCAATCGTTGGAACATTGTTAATCAACCAACCAGATTTTGGCGCATTAGTTGTTGTTGTTTGTATATCATTAGGGATTTTATTCCTTGGGGGGATATCATTAAAATTAATACTTGGTCTCACACTTTCAGTTCCAGTAGGAATGTATGCTTTATTAAAGGTTGCACCCTATCGAATGGATCGAATTACCGGATTTTTAGCCCCTTTTGAGGATCTTTATGGAAAAGGGTGGCAGTTATCTCATTCATTGATTGCTATTGGGCGCGGTGATTTTTTTGGGGTTGGTTTAGGCGAAAGTATTCAAAAACTACAATATCTCCCAGAAGCTCACACAGACTTTGTTTTAGCTATACTTTCTGAAGAGTTAGGATTATTTGGCTTCACTTTAATTATTTGCTTGTATATTTTGATGATAATAAGAATATTTGGAATAAGTAAAATATCCACTCAATTAAGAAATAATTTTTCTGCACTTTTGGCGCAGGGGATTGCTATATGGTTTGGCATACAAGCAATAATTAATATTGGAGTAAATGTTGGTTTTTTCCCAACTAAGGGACTTACTTTACCTTTTGTTTCATATGGAGGAAGCGCATTGTTAGTAACATTTATTGCTAGCGGTATTTTGATGAGAATTGATTATGAAAATAAAATCAAAGCCAAAAAAAATTGATACAACATCGATTCTTCTTGCTGCTGCCGGCACTGGCGGGCATATCATGCCTGCAATGGCAGTTGCTGATAAATTAATCAATAAAAAATTTAATATATTTTGGGCTGGTACTCCAAATGGCATGGAAAATAGAATTATTAATAAAAAAAAGATGTTTTATATTTCTCTTACTATTGGCGGGTTCCGCGGAAAGAAGCTTATCTCATTAATTAGCTATCCTATTAAATTTGCATTATGTCTGATCAAAGTAATGTGGTTAATTCAAAAATACAAAATATCAAGAGTGCTTGTCTTTGGCGGCTATATTTCTCTACCGGTTGGTTTCGCTGCTAAATTGATGAGAAAAAAATTATTCATTCATGAACAGAATACGATTATGGGAACTAGCAATAAATTACTAGCACCATTTGCAGAAAAAGTTTTTTCTGCTTTTCCATTGAAAAATAATCAATTCGTTAATGTATGTGGAAATCCTATTAGAGAAAAGATAGCTAATATTAAAAAAACAATCAGTCAGGATAAAAATAAAATTAATATCTTAATTTTAGGCGGAAGTTTGGGTGCTCAAGTTATCAATGAAAAAATACCAATTATTTTAAATAAGTTAAATAAATATGATGTTATACATCAATGTGGTAAAGGAAAAAAATCAACCATAGAAAAACTCTATGATAAAAAAATAAATGTCATAGAATTTATTGATGACATTGAAAAATACTATAAATGGGCTGACTTGGTTATTGCTAGATCTGGTGCAATGACAGTTGCTGAACTAGAACAAGTTGGCTTACCTGCTATTTTTATCCCATTCCCGTTTGCAATTGATAACCATCAGCAAAAAAATGCAGAATACTGTGTTGATAAAGGGGGGGCTTTAATATGCAAACAAGATGAAATTGATTTAAAACTAGAGAGAATGCTTAATAAAATTTCGTTAAATGATTGTATGAAAATGTCTAAAAAAATGAAGTCTTTAAGACACAAAAATGCAGTGAAAGAAATTTACAATAAAATAAAATAATATGGAAACTAAAATCAAATATATTCATTTTATTGGTATCGGCGGCTCAGGAATGTCAGGTATCGCTGAAATTATGCACAATATGAATTTTGTTATTTCTGGATCGGATCCAAATCAATCCTCTGTAATTGAGCATTTAAGAAAAAGAGGAATTCAGATTTTTTCAAAACATGATCAAAAAAATGTTAAAAAAGTAGATGTGGTTGTTACATCAACAGCAATACCAAAAAATAATCCTGAAATAGTTGCAGCAAAAAAACAAAATATCCCCATTATTCCAAGGGCAGAAATGCTGTCTGAGTTAATGCGTTTTAAAGAAGGTATTGCCATTGCTGGCACTCATGGAAAAACATCGACTACAAGTATTCTTGCGACAATTATGAATGATGCTGGTTTAGATCCAACTTACGTGATTGGTGGCAGAATTAATTCTCTTAAACAAAGCGCAAGGCTCGGTAAAAGTAAGTATATGATTGTAGAGGCAGATGAGTCGGACGCATCATTTTTACATCTAAATCCAAGCAATGTATTGGTGACAAATATCGATAATGATCATATGGAAACATATGGTCATGATGAAGAAAGGTTGAAACAAACATTTGTTGATTTTATCCATCAAATACCTTTCTATAATGAAGTTTTTTTATGTATTGATGATAAAAATATTAAATCAATACAAAAATTAATTGCTAGACCCATTATTACTTATGGATTTTCAAAAAAAGCTGATTATTATCCAGACCAGGTGGTGATAAAAAAAAATAAATCTTTTTTTAGAGTAAATTCCAGTCAAAAAAAATTTAGATCATTTTCAATTGAAATAGATATGCCAGGCAGGCATTATATTTTAAATACATTAGGAGCGATTGCTATAGCTATATCCTTGAACATAAAACCTCAAGTTATCAGTAAAGCTTTAAAAAAATTTAAAGGGGTTTCTAGACGATTTGATTTGTATGAACAATTTCGATTAGGAAAAAAAATTATTAATCTAATAGATGACTATGGACATCACCCAACAGAAATAAAAGCCGTTTTGGATTCAATTAAGAAAGGATTCCCCGGAAAAAAAATAAATTTAGTTTTTCAGCCACACAGATATTCAAGAACCAAAGATCTGTTTGAACAGTTTAGTCAAATTTTAGCAACGGTTGATAGATTATTTTTATTCGAAATTTACTCAGCAGGGGAGCAAGAAATTGAAGGTATAAGTAGCTACGAATTAATAAAAAATATAAAAAATGAGAATTATGTACTTGATGATATGGTTAATGCTAAATTGTTCATTGAGGATAAGATTAAGGATAGCGAGATTCTTCTGGTAATGGGGGCTGGTTCGGTTGGAAATTGGGTAAGAAGTCAACTTTTGGGCGACATCGATGGATAAAGATGTAATTTATAGTGATGTGTCAATGAAAAAGTATAATTCATGGCGTGTGGGCGGGCTTGCTGAATATTATGTTGAAATAAGTTCTGAGGCTGCGTTACAAAAAATATTTTCAATAAATAAACTTCAAAAACCTATTACTGTGATCGGAGTTGGGTCCAACCTACTTATTCGTGATGGGGGAATTAAAGGAACCGTAATTAATTTATCCCGGGGATTGAAAAATATTTTCTTAGATCATCATTTAATATTTGCAGAATGCGGAATTTCATGCTCTTCATTGGCAAGATTCTCAGCAAAAAATAATAAAAAAAATTGTGCATTTTTGGCAGGAATTCCAGGGTCTGTCGGTGGCGCACTTGCAATGAATGCTGGTTGCTATGGCGGTGAAATTTGGCAGTTTGTTTCCAAGGTAAAAATTATGAATCATGAAGGTGACGTTCATATAAAAGATAAACAGTCTTTCGAAATTGGATACAGGAGTGTCAAAAAGAAAGAAGATGAAATATTTATTGGAGCATGGTTTAATTTTCCATCTAAAGAAAATAATGATGAAAATGAAGAGAAAAAAATTGATGACTTACTCAAATTAAGAAGGAGTAATCAGCCGCTAAATTGGCCAACTGCAGGATCAACATTCAGGAATCCAGAACAAAATTTTGCAGCAAAATTAATTGAAGAAGTGGGATTAAAAGGTTTTCAAATTGGAGATGCAAGAATATCCAATAAACATGCTAACTTTATTGAGAATGTTGGAGATGCCACTGCAAAAGATATAGAGCAATTAATTTATCATGCTCAGGATAAAGTGGAGGAATTAAAAAAAATTCGTTTGCAATTGGAAGTAAAGATAATTGGAGAAAATGTTGATTAAAAAAATTGCATTGTTGAGTGGCGGCGATTCAGAAGAAAGAGATATTTCGATCAAAAGTGGCTTGGCAGTTTACCAAGCCCTAAAAAATTTAAACTATGAGGTATCTTTAATTGATCCAAAAAATTCCAATCTATGTTCATTGGTTAATTTTGATGCTGCTTTTATTTGCCTACATGGTAAAAATGGAGAAGATGGGAAAGTGCAATCATTACTTGAGTTATTAAAAGTTCCTTTCACTGGATCGGCATCAACAGCATCAATGCTTGCTATGAATAAGTTTTACTCCAAATTGATTTGGAATGATCACGCATTAAAAACTCCACAATTTCTTATACTAAATAAAACCAATCTAGATTATAAAAAAATAATTACAAAACTAGGTGACCCATTCATTGTGAAACCATCATCTTCAGGTTCATCTTTTGGAATTAATTTAGTAAAAAATAAGGATGATTTAATTTCGGCTTTTACTGATGCATTCAAATATGACTCAATAGTCATAGCTGAAGAATTTATAGTAGGTAGAGAATTCACTGTATCTATTTTAGGTAATAAATCATTGGGTGTTTTAGAAATTTCTTCCAAAAATGAATTTTATGATTACAATGCAAAATACGTTTCAAATGAAACTGTATTCTCCAAACCAACTGACTTAAATCCAACAGTATTAGAAGAAATGGAAAATATTGCTTTATCTGCATTCACATCAATTGGATGTAGAGGGTGGGGAAGGGTAGACTTCATGATGGATAAGGAATTTAATTTACATCTCATAGAAGTTAATACTGTACCTGGAATGACAGATCATAGTTTGTTTCCTTTGGCCGCTAGACATGCAGGCTTAAGTTTTGAACAAACAGTTCACCATATCGTTGATTTGATCGAATAATACATTGGAAAAAATACTATATAAGTTTCTCTTTAGAGTCTGTTTGATTGGAATTCTAATTTTAATTGTAAAATTAGCAACTCCCTTCACATTTGATAAATGGTTCCCTATCGATGAGATTGTCCTCAGTGGTGAATATAAATTCCTAGAAAGAGAGCAGGTTCAAATGGTCGCTAATAATTACCTGGAAGGAAATTTTTTTTCTTTAAACATTCATAAATTAAGGGTAGGAATGAAAAAGCTTCCATGGATAAAAGATGTGGATATATATCGAAAATGGCCAAATAGAATTACAATGCTAATAACCCAACACCAACCTATAGCTAGGTATGGAATGCAAGGCTTGATAAATGAGGAGGGCGAATTTTTTGGAGCAGCCTATGAGGATTATTTACCAATAATATATGGTCCAAAAGAGAAATTACCCTACATAACAAATAAATTTTTTGTTTTTAATGAAATTTTAAATGCTGAATTTATTAAAATTCATAAAATTACATACACCAGAAAAGATGATTGGATAATAAACACTTCTGATGGTATGACAATTAAATTAAATGATGATAAATCTGATGATGCTTTAAAAAGATTTGTTGATAATTTTCAAACTGTTCTTAAGAGTATGAATAAACGTATCACTAGTGTAGATCTTAGATACAGAGATGGTTTTGCTATTTCTTCAGATAAAATAGAAAAAAATGACCCTAAATTATGATTAAGCAAAAAGAAGAAAAAAATTTAATTGTAGGCCTTGATATTGGAACTTCAAAAATAGTCACCATTGTTTCTGAAATTAAAAATGATGGTGAAATACAAATTCTTGGCATAGGTCAGCATATATCACGAGGTCTAAAAAAAGGGGTGGTGGTAAATATTGAATCCACGATGCAAGCTATTCAAAGATCTCTTGAAGAAGCGGAGCTCATGGCTGATTGTAAAATTAAAGAGGTGTATACCGGAATTGCAGGAAGTCATATTAGAAGTATTAATTCAACTGGTATGGTTAAAATACGAGATCTTGAAGTAGATAATTCTGATGTAGAAAGAGTGATAGAAACAGCTCAAGCAATTACTCTTCCCCCTGATCAGCAGGTTCTTCATACTCTGGTTCAGGAGTACATTATTGATGATCAATATGATATCAGAGAGCCGCGGGGAATGAGCGGGATGAGGCTTGAGGTGAAAGTCCATATTGTTTCTGGCGCAATTGCAGCAGCTCAAAATATTGTGAAATGTATTAAAAGATCTGGTTTAGATGTAATGGAATTGATTCTTCAGCCCTTGGCATCAGCCGATGCAGTTTTAACCAATGATGAAAAAGAATTAGGTGTATGTCTGATTGATATTGGCGGCGGCACTACAGATATTATTGTTTATAAGGACGGCTCTGTTAAACATACCGCCGTGATCCCTATAGCTGGAGATCAAATTACTAACGATATATCAGTTGCTTTCAGAACACCTCAACAGTCTGCAGAAGAGATAAAAATTAATTATGGTTGTTGTGATTCTGATAAAGCCAGCCCAAGAGAAATGATTGATGTCCCTCTTGTTGATGGTAGAGCCCCGAAAAAAATAACAATTAAAGATTTATCTGAGATTATTGAGCCAAGGGTGAATGAACTGTTTGAGCTTGTCACTAATGAATTAATTCGTTCTAAATTACATAATAAGATTGCTTCTGGCATTGTAATAACTGGTGGTTCCTCTCTTATGAACAATATTACTGATGTAGCCGAGAAAAACTTTAAGCAATCAGTTAGAATAGGGTATCCACAAGGAATAAGTGGTTTAAAGCAAATTATTGAAAATCCAAGATATGCGACTGGAATAGGTCTTATAAAAAGAGGTAAATTGGATTTTGAAAATGATAAAAAAAGAAAAATTGAAGGTAATTCTTTAATACAAATTTTTGAAAAAATGAAACTATGGTTTCAAGGAAACTTTTAAATAATGTTTGAAGTTATTGATAATAAAAAACAAGAAGCTCTGATTAAAGTTGTTGGAGTTGGCGGATGTGGAAATAATGCTGTCGATTACATGATTGAGAGAAATATTCATGGAGTTGACTTTATATCAGTGAATACAGATTTACAGTCTTTAAAAAAATCCCAAGCAAATAACATTGTACAAATTGGGTTGCATCTGACAAAAGGATTAGGTTCGGGCGCTAGGCCAGATGCTGGAAAACAAGCAGCAATTGAAGATAAAGAGAAATTAAAAGACGCAATTCAAGATGCAGATATGCTTTTTATAACTGCTGGCATGGGAGGAGGTACTGGGACTGGTGCAGCTCCAGTTATTGCTGAAATTGCAAAAGAATTAGGCATTTTAACAGTTGCGGTTGTTACCAAACCGTTTAGTTTTGAAGGCAAGAGAAATCAAATCGCTGAAGAAGGTTTAAAAGAGCTGAGAAGTTATGTGGACTCGCTTATAGTGATTCCAAATGAAAAATTAATGAATGTACTGGGAGCCGATGTTACTTTTATTAACGCGTTTTCAGCAGCAAATGAAGTGCTCTATAACTCAGTCTCTGGTATCTCCGACATAATCAATCACACTGGGTTGATTAATGTTGACTTTTCTGACGTGAAAACAGTAATGGCTGAAATGGGTTCAGCAATTATAGGCTCAGGTATTTTTGAAGGAGATAATAGGGCTGTGAAAGCTGCGCAATTGGCCATTAATAGTCCTTTACTAGAAAATATTGAATTAAAAAATGCGAAGGGAATTCTTGTCAATATTTCAGCAAGCAGTTCATTTAAAATGAAAGAATATATTGATGTGATGAACGAAGTAAAAAGTATCACTGCAAATGACGCTACCGTTATTGTTGGTAATGTCATCGATGATGAGCTGGAAAATAAAATAAAAGTCACTATTGTTGCGACCGGTCTTGATGATAACTATATTTCTGAAATAAAAGACCAACCATCTATATCAGATACAGAGGTTATTGATGATAATCAACCATCAGATAATTTAAATACTGTTAATGTAATAGAAAAACCTCAAAGCACTGAGTCTGATTTTTCAAATGTTTTTTTTGATGGTGGGGATGAGTCTAATTTAGTAGATAGTGGTGCTGTCTCCGAAGACGAGTACGATATCCCGTCATTTTTACGAAGAAATAAATGATTTTTCAAAAAACAATCTCGAAAAAGGTATCTATTCAAGGTGTTGGCCTGCACTCCGGAGATGCAGTTACTCTGTCTCTCCTACCAGCAAAACCTGACAGTGGAATAACGTTTGTAAGAAAAGATTTAAATTCGAATAATACTATTAAGGTAGATCCTTTTTTGGTTTCTGATACGAGGCTGTGCTCAACACTTGAAAAAGAATCAGCAAAGGTAATGACAGTGGAGCATCTCATGTCAGCTTTATATGCCTATTCAATTGATAACATTATTATTGAAATATCTGGAATTGAGGTACCTATTCTGGACGGTAGCTCAAACCCATTTATTTACTTAATCCAATCTGGTGAACCAATAAATCAAGAAAGAGAAAAAAAATTCATTAAGGTCAAAAAAGCGCTGAAATATGAAATTGACGGTAAATTTGCAATGTTGGAGCCCTATGATGGCTTTAAAATTGATTTTTCAATCGATTTCCCTCACCCTGTGTTTGCTGACCGAAATAATTCTATATCCATAGATTACTACAAAGACTCTTATGTGGATGAAATTGCTCGAGCAAGAACTTTTGGTTTTATGCAGGAGGTTGAGTACTTGAGATCTAATGGCTTAGCTAAAGGAGGTTCTTTGGATAATGCTATTGTGATGGACGAATATAAAATTATAAATAACGACCGATTAAGATATGAGGACGAGTTTGTAAGACATAAAGTGCTTGATGCGTTTGGTGACTTATATTTAACAGGGCACGCACTTATTGGAAAGTTTAGCGCATTTAAATCGGGCCATGAAATAAATAACCAACTATTGAGGTTGCTCATGAAAGATAAAAACTCTTATGATTTAGTTTCGTTGGTAGAATCAGATAGTGTTTATCAGCAAATCATTAATCATAACGAACAACTTGAATTAATTCAAAATGAGGCAGCACTAGCATGATTTTTAGGACAGTTGCTTTTTTATTAGCATTATTATTAATTGTCTTATTAGTTCTATATGTAGTAACAAAAAATAAAAATTATTTGGATTTAGTCAAAAAAATAACTCGGTATACCATAACAGCCTTTTTAATTGTTGTTGTCATCTATATTTTGATGAGAATAACGCATCTTTGACATGGAAAAAATAGTAATTTTTGGAGGCTCTGGGTTTATTGGCTCAGAGCTGATAATAAAATTAGCAAACTTTAAAAATTTTCAAGTTGATGTTATTACAAGAAATAAAAAAACCATTCATCCTTTAAAAGTCCTTCCCAATGTTAGATTTCATGAGGTAAGAACTTTTAATCCTGGGGTGATTGAGAGGTATATCAGAGGATCAGAAATTGTCATAAATTTAATGGGAATTTTACATGAGGATAAAAAAAACTCATTTAAAACGATTCACGCAACATATCCAAAAATAATTCAAAATTTGTGCATTAGAAATAAAATCAAGAAATTTATTCATGTGAGTGCATTAAAGTCTGAATCAAAAGCAAGCAATTATTTAAAATCTAAACATATGGGCGAAAAAAGTCTTTTACAAAAAAATAACCAATTAAAAACCTTTATTCTTAAACCATCCATTATCTTCGGGACAGATGATAATTTTATTAATATGTTTTTTAAAATTATGAAAATTAGTCCATTCATGGCGGTAATTTCACCTAATTCATTATTTCAGCCAATATCAGTGAAGGACTTGGTATTTATAATTACTGCTTTAATACAAAATAATTCCTTTAAAAGTCGTACTTTTGAACTAGGTGGACCAAAAACATATTCTTTTCTTGATATCTTAAAAACTATAATAAAAATAAAAAAAATAAGATGTATTTTATTTAGTTTACCTAGGGTATTCGAATCATTATTTGTTGCACTGCTGGAATTAAGTCCCAGGAAAATAATCACCAGAGATAATTTGAAATCATTGCAAGTGGATAATGTATGTGAAATTAATCATTCCTATGAATTTATTTCAGAATTAAATGAATTAGAGACACATATTAACAAGTTATGAAAATTTATTTAGTAGGAGGGGCAGTTCGAGATGAGATATTGAAGCATCCTTATACGGAAAAAGATTATGTTGTTGTTGGGTCGACTCCCGAGGAGATGGTTGAGAAAAAATTTAAACCTGTAGGGAAAAGCTTTCCTGTCTTTTTACATCCTGATACTCATGAGGAGTATGCATTAGCCAGGACAGAAAAAAAGAATGGAGTTGGATATAAAGATTTTATTTTTTTTACCAGTCCATCTATTTCTTTAGAAGAGGACTTAGCCCGAAGAGACCTAACAATTAATGCAATAGCAAAAGATGATCAGAGTAAATATATTGATCCATTTAATGGAATTAGCGATATCAACAATAAAATACTCCGTCATGTTTCAAATGCATTTAAGGAAGACCCCTTAAGAATATTAAGACTAGCAAGGTTTAAAGCAAAATTATCTGATTTTAAAATTGCAGAGGAAACATTAGTCTTATTAAAAACTATGGTCAATGCAGGAGAATTGAAGCACCTGAGCTATGATCGAATCATCATTGAGATTAAAAAAGTCTTTCAACTTAAAGATGGACATATCTTTTTTGAGACATTGGAAAATATTGGGGCAATTGATCAAATTTTTGAAAACAATAATAAAAAAAAGTTATCAGAGTGTTTTCAATCCTTTTTCAAACATAGGTGCTTTTTTGAGAACTTCAATTTGTGTTGGCTTTTCTTTCAAGAAAAATTCAACTTTAAATTTTGCAAAGATTATTTAGTTAATTTTTCCAAAAAAGATCTTAATCTAATTAATACTTTTAAAGAACTAAATAAAGATTTACTTAATTTTAAAACTCTTTCTTCAAGAGGTCAGTTGAATGTTCTAAATAGAGTTGGTTTTTTTAATAAAGATGATAAGTTTGAAAAGATTTCAGACTTAATGAACCTGGATTTATTAATAGATCAAAATGACTCTAATTTATCTTTATTAGCTTATCAGGATAAGTTGCAAAATTTTTTTAAAGACAAACCAATAAGCATCCCATCAGATCTTTCAGGTGAAGATATTGCAGAAAATATTAATAAACAGAGACTTAATTTTTTAGAATCTTTTCAATTTGAATAATTCGCCAAGACCATATAATTTTTTACTAGCATAGTTTTTATTTATTCTTATATTTGAAATATGTATTGTTTTTAACCCTGCTTGGTAAGCACTCCTTAGATTTTCAAGTGAATCATCAATAAGAGTAATTTTTTGATAAGGCATTCGTTTAATTTTTCTAAAAATACGGATATCAGGTTTGGATATGAAAAAGTTATCCTCAATACAAATAGTTTTTTTAAAGAAATAATGAATATCTAATTTTTTTAAAATAAATTTTGTATAATGAATTGGTGCATTTGTAAGTATAATTTTGTCATCTTTAATAGCCTTTAAAATCGTTTTTAAATATTTTACAGGCTCTATTTTTGCTTCAATATCTTTTAAGTTGTGAGTCTTATTTAAAAAATCATTGGGATTGATTTTATGATGGATCATTAATCCTCTTAATGTTGAGCCATACTTCTTCCAATAGTCGGCTCTTAAAAGATTAGCCCTCTCATGTGAAATATTTAAATATTCAGATATATATTGAGTCATATCTCGATTGATAAGCTCAAAAATATATGGGCTTGCGTGATGAAGCGTGTCATCAAGATCAAATACCCATAGTTGTTTTAGTTTTTTCCTTTGATTAATGTACCTACACCTTGATTGGTTAATATTTCTAACAACAATGCATGCTCAACTCGGCCGTCAATGATATGTACGCTATTGACTCCGCCTTTTGCGGCATCCATAGCTGATTCTATTTTTGGTAACATGCCGCCACTTAATGTGCCATCATTAATCAATGTTTCAATATCGTTTGGCTTAATTCCTGTAATCAGATTATTTTGGTTATCTAGAACACCTTTGGTGTTAGTCATTAGAATTAATTTTTCTGCCATGAGAACTTCAGCTAATTTGCCTGCGACAACATCTGCATTAATGTTGTAAGTTTTTCCATCTGAACCAATTCCAATTGGAGCGATTACAGGAATAAAGTCACCAGTATCCAGAAAATCAATCAGGCTAGGATCAATGGACTCAATTTTACCGACATAGCCAAGGTCTATTTTTTTACCATCTTTATCTTTATCAAGCTTTGAAGCATGAATGAAGTTTCCATCTTGCCCAGTAAGACCAACTGCTTTCCCGCCATGCATGTTGATTTGATGAACAATTTCTTTATTTATTTGACCACCTAAAATCATTTCCACAACATCCATGGTTTCTTCATCAGTCACTCTTACCCCATTAATAAATTCACCCTTCTTACCAATTTTCTCTAGATGTTCATTAATCTGAGGGCCTCCTCCATGAACAACAACTGGATTCATACCCACCAACTTCAATAAGACTACATCCATAGCAAAAGAGCTTTTAGGTTGTTCATCT
>Ga0181555_1001134_pt1 | contig 24631 bp, 20 predicted proteins | sample 011ome_15_FD_145601 | JGI IMG/M metagenome (GOLD analysis project Ga0181555, IMG submission 145601) | Coastal salt marsh microbial communities from the Groves Creek Marsh, Skidaway Island, Georgia - 011504AT metaG (spades assembly) | ecosystem: Environmental > Aquatic > Marine > Intertidal zone...
GCGGAGTCGCGTACGTCTTTGTCCTCCTTGTACGCATCGACAAAGTGATCCCACAAAACCTTCGAGTTTCCAAACACAACTACCAAACACGACTCCTGATGTTTTCCTGCGCCCTTAATCGCCGCCGCACTGGGCGCCGCCGCGTTATATGTTCCCAGAGAGAGGCACGCGGAGCAGTCGAGTCCTCGGCGTTCAAGCGAGCGAACGCATCCCGCAAACACCTGCATCCCGTTTTGGGCTTGCCTATGCTTTAACGCGGTACCGTACGCGTGCATTCGTAACCGCGCTGTCACAGCGACGGTGCTCGCGACGATTATACCGCCGCCCGCGGCAACCTTTCGCTGATGCTGACGCAGAAAAGCTTTCGCTCCTGCGGCGTTAAACGAATGAAACGGCGACGGCGACGACGCCATCCCGACCTGTCACCCGCGCAGGCGCTCTAAATAATCAATTCACGCGCGTGCGAGCGCGCGTGAGAGGGTTCGATCGCGCGCACGCCGCGACTGAAAATGGAGCTCCGGAACGCTCGGCCGACACCGACACCGACACTTTGCCGCGCGCGGCGCTCGCGTCAACGCGCGCGTCTGCGACGCGAAACGCACGCAGAATGATATTCACGCGTGCGTGCGTGCGCGCGCGTCGCACAGCGCGCGCATCGCGGCATCGCGGCGTGTGGTTGATGCGATCGATAACACTATTAATCGCTATCCTCCTCGTCGCGCTCGCTTCCACGTTGGCGTACGCGCGTGCGTTGGATGACATCGCGGATGCGAAGGACGATGGCCACACGCGCGCGCCGGATGTTTCGTCGCTGCACTCGAGCGAGAGCGATCGGGCGTCGAGGTTGCAAGCGCAGTGGGAGGCGCAGCGGGCGTTTACCAAGGCGCTGCGACACCCGCGTAACGATTTATCGAGCGTTGGCGCGTGTAAGGATGTCATTTCGCAAATGTGCGGAAGTGTCGTCGAAGCGAGAGCGTTGTTGGATCGCGCATGGCGGTATGTGGTACAGGAGGAGAATCTGGAGGAGCATCGAGGACCTCTGCGGGCTTCGTTTGGCGGAGGACGAAGTTTGCTGTATTCCAGTTCGACGTCGTCTCGCAGTCGCTACTCGACTGCGACCAATCGCGGGAGCACGAGTGCACCTAGAAGTATGTTGCGGGATGATTATAACTCCAGAGAGAAAGAGAAGGCGGAAGCTACGGCGTCAAACAGGGAGGCTGAGGCTGCCGCAGCGAGAGCGGAAAGAGAAAAGCAAGAGAAAGAGGCTGCATTTGAGCGTTTGAAAGCTTTTCCTGCTGGGACTTTGGCGCACGATCCGCATAAGGTTGAAGCTGATATTAAATCAATCGAGGCACAAATTGCAGCCAACGAGGACTCGTCGAAATTACCGATATTGAAGCGACAATTAGAAGCCGCACAGAATGAAAAGGAAAAGATGATTGCTGGGGCGTTTGCTTCTGAAAGCCGATCGGCGGGCTCTTTTCACAACAATCATGCCGATGATCATTGGTTCTTAGAAGATCGTCAAGGATCAGAAAATGGTTACAGACACAGAAGAGGAAAGATCGCTCCGGAGTTGACAGCGAGACAGCGATACGACTTCATGGCGACTAAGGTGCCAGATTTTTCCAAGAGCTATTTTGATTGCGTTGGGCACGTTATCAAGGTTGAAAGTGAGCAAAGATTGCAGGAATTTATGATGAGTGGCACTGGCGCATTGAAAAATCACAAAACCATAGTTTCCAATCAGTGCAAGGTTGAGCTCAAGTCAAAAATGCGCGATGTTTATGACGCATTTCAATCCGAAAAACCGCTTCTGGATCATTGCGTTGACGACATAAAGACGAAATGCGCTCATATGGATATTGGTTACGGACTCATCACGACATGTTTACTTCAAGCGAAAACAGAATCCGCTTCTTCATTTGCGCCATCGTGTGAGCAAGCGTTGAGCGCGGTCAAAACAAAGGCGCCCGACGACAAGCATCCGACGGATGAACTCACCAAGCACGTAGAAATCGAGGCGAATACAGTACATGCACCAAAAGTCGACACGCAGCCGACTCTGACTCAGGCGGAGCAGCACATCGTGAATTCGGTCGAAGAAGAATCTCAGGCGGAGAAGGATGAGAGAGATGCGAAAATTGCAAAAAAGTTTGAAGTTGAAGATCCGACGCCGACAAAGGACAACGCGGCGATGGAAAAGAAGGAAGACGCATCCAAACCTACGACTCAACAAGAGCGCGTAGTACTGAAAGAGCCGGCGCTGTCAAAGTCTACCGAAGATTTAGAGGCAAAACTTCGAGAGGCAAACGCGAGAATCAAGCTCGCCGAGGCGGCCGCTGCGCACGCGTCGGCTCAAACGCGCAACTTTGTCTTTTTGCTGATTTTCGTCGCGATAGCGTACGGCGTCACACGCAAGGGTTCACGACGACGTATAGTATTTATCTTGAAGAAGTTGCGACTGTCACAGAAGGGTGCTCAGCTGTAAAAATGTTATACTATCGTATACAAAAACGCCGCGCGCGTACACGTACATACAGTGTCTAGTAGTAGTAGAGTAATCACATATCCATCTCGTCGAACATCAACGAATCATCACCGCACGACTCTTCGTACGAGTTGTAATCGCCGCCATTGGGTGATGTTTCATCAATATCGTCGAGATCACTGTCGGAATCCAATCCCATGGTCTTGCTCGCGGCGTGCGAGGTGAAGAAGAGAATTCTCTTCAGCTTTTTGTTGTAAAAGAAATAATTAAAGCTCCACAGATTGCCTTCATCCGTGAACGGATCACCCTCGGACATGGCTTTATATGAATACACATCGCAATCCACGAGCTCGATGGCCTCATCCATCGTTTTCCACAACACTTCAAGAAACGCTTCGTCGTCGCCGTATCGCGCCGACCAGACTCTACCAATTTCCATCAACATCGTATCGATATCAGTCTTCACCGACGAGAGAGTCCCTTCTTTTGTAAAGTGCTGCGCTCGCAAATTGCTAAAATCATAGTCCGGGTAGATATGATTTAGCGTCAAGATGAGATAAATCAACGTCTTGCGCGAGTTGGAATCCGTCAACGGTCCCACCGGCGACGTCCCGAGCGCCGTCGGCGACGACGCCATGTCCATCACCACCTCCGCATCGAGCGAGCGCGACAACTTCTTATCCGTACCCGCCAATTTACCTACACATAAGACGACAAGCACGAACGCGCGTCATAATCGTCAGTGCGCAACCGAAATGCTCCTCCGTTTCAAACGCCAACGCGCGCGCGCCCTCGCCCCTCGCGCCCGTCTCCACGACCTCACACCCACGACACGCGCGCGCACACGAAAACACACACACACACGTACATGAATAGCTCTCCACTTGCCCAGAAACCACGTAATCCCCGACATTTACCGACGCTAAGAACGCATTAAGTGCCGCCAAGTCGTGGTCCACCAACAACTTCATCGCGGCACCCTCACCCAACGTCCGTCGCTCTTTGTCGTTCTTGTCGCGTCCGTCGCGGTGCGGCTACGCCCGGGCGTCCGTGCGCGCTATCGCCTCCTCCTCCTCCTCGTCGTCGTCGTCGTCGTCTGCGTCGCCGTCGTCGTCTGCGTCGATGAGTGACGGGCGCAAAGGACAAAGGATAAAGCGCACAACCACGTCAGCGTGTTTATTACATGATGGTATATCCCACCGAGTTGATACAAATGCATCGCCGCATACGTAGCCTAGCGCGATCGACGGAGACGCGATGACGACGGTTTAGCCGCCGCGGATGCGGGCTTGGATGAGGTGTCTTCGAAGCGCGACGCACCGCGTCGACCGCGATTGGATTTGGGGGCGGTTTTGGCCGTCATGGGCTTGGCTCGGGAGGCGCCTCCGGTGCGCTTGTATCGAGCCTCTTCAGCGGTTTTCTTTTTGCGAGCTTCGGAAATGGCGCGAGAGCTAGTGGCGTTGTCGATGGGTAAGCCGAGTTTGACGGCAGTGTCAATCTCTCCGGCTAAGACGCGGTCTTTCTTGGCGACGAGATTGGTGACTTTGCCGACGGCGCCGGCGCGCGCCGTGCGCCCAGAGCGATGAATGTAATCTATGGGGTTCATCGGAAAGTCGAAATTGATCACGTGGTCCACCTTGATGCGGCCAAAATCTAACCCACGCGCGGCTAAATCAGTACACACCATTGTGAGGTTCTCCCCGCCGTCGGCATCGATGAAATCGCGCATGGATTCGGCGCGGTCATCCGACGTCATGTCCCCGTGATATTGCACCGTGCGAATGTTTGCCTCAAACATCGTGCGCTCTACGGCGATACAAGACGGCAAGGTGTTGCAGAAGATCATAATTTTCTTTCCTTGGGAGTGCTCGGGGAGCACGATTTGCTCCAGTACCTTCATCTTGTCCACATCTCCGGGGCAATCCACGAATCGGTGCTTCAAGTTTGGCGCTGACCGGTGCAACGAATCCGTCTTGATGTACTGCATATTCGGAAGCTCTTCGTCCACGAGCTTCTTCAAACGCTCGGGCATGGTTGCTGACACGAGAACGCACGTTTTACCCTCGGGTCTGGCTTTGAGCGGACGCAACATTCGCTTCACTTCCTCGCCAAATCCCGCCTCGAAGAGCGTATCCGCTTCGTCCAAAATCATCGCGTCGACGCTCCCCAAAAATAAATTCCCCTGCTCTACGTGCTTAATCAACCTCCCAGGCGTGCCGATGATGACATCAATCGGTGAATCCAAACGCTCTTTTTGAGTCCCTAATCTCCGCCCACCGACGACTAAGTACGAACTAAACTTTGCCACGTGACTCACCTCCTTGGCCACCTCGGCGACTTGCTCGGCTAATTCCCGCGTCGGGCACGCGACGATAACTTTAGGCCGCTTAGGTTTTGCCAACCGCTCTCCCGCCTCCGCCTCCGCCTGTTTCAATCGCTGTATCACCGGCAGCAAATACGCCAACGTCTTTCCTGAACCCGTGTGCGAGGCAATAAACACATTCCCGCCGCGGCCGCCCACGGCGTCGAGCGCCTTGACCTGAATCTCCGTCGGCGTCGTGATCGCCATGGCGTCGAGCGCGCGCACTAAATCATCATTCACCAACCCGGCATCGGCAAACGCATTCGACGTCGACGCCACCGCGACGGAAGACGACCTCGCGCGCGCGTGCGACGCGGGATACGCCGCCGAAATCGACCGCGTTTTCGTCTGCGCTGAGGCGGCGGCGCGACACCACGCGCGGCTCATCGACGCCTGCGTCGCGCACGCGCGCCATACGCCCGGAACGCGCGCGGCAAACATGTTACGAAACGCGCGGCGTGTTTTAGTGCGAGACGCTCGTCGACGGTGCGAGCACGGCGTCGACGAATGGCGCGCGCGTCGAATCGGTCGCGCGACTCATGTATCACTTCAAAACGGGCCAGAGCAGTGGCGCGTGCGCGCGCAGGCGCATTCGCGCGCGCCGCGCGCGCACGGGCGCTCCGGCGCGCGTAGGCGCGTTTGAATTGCGCGTTTCTTGCACTCGAACTCGACTCGCGCGGCGTCGCGGCGCGCGATAAGCCAATGACGCGCGCACATGTTGAGCGCCATTCTGTGCCTCGACATCTTCGCCGATGACGCGCGGTGCGGCGCACAGCACGGACGTGGATACCGCGCGCGGGCGACGCGAACGACATCATTCGCGCTCGTCGTCGTCGTCGTCGTTATCGCGAGAGCGTCGCGATGGGCGACGAGGACGGGGTGATGGGGCGTCAATGCGTCGGCGGTCGCGGTCGATGGATGATGACGACGGGCGCGAGCGGCGGCGGCGTCGAGAGGATTCGCGCGATCACGGTGGACGAGATGGAGAGCGTTATTATTATCGAGGCGGCGAGCGCGCGCGTCGCGAGCGGCGATCTCGCAGTCGGGAGCGCGAGGATGGAGCGCCGGCGTCGACTACGCTCGCGGAGCGCATGCGAAGAGACGGCGACGGAGGACGGTACGGCGTCGCGGATGCCGAGGATTTACCCGCTCCGGTGATCCCGAAAGAAGAAGCCTCGTTTGCGTTGAGTGGTTTGCTCGCCGCGGAGTCGAATTCGGTGAAAGGTGTGGCGTTGAAATACATTGAGCCGCGAGGCGAGGCGAAGCTTCCGACGCAAAAGTGGCGGCTGTATTGCTTTAAAGGTAAAGAGGAGTGCGAGGAACCGTATAAGATTTCAGGGCAGACGAGATATTTGATAGGGCGCGATCGCGCGGTGGTGGACATTCCCAGCGACCATCCTTCGTGTTCGAAGCAGCATTGCGTGATACAGTTTAGAGACGTCGACGACGGCGAAGGCGCGCAGCCGTACGCGTTTGATTTAGGAAGCACGAATGGCACGTTCGTGAACAAAAAGCGCATCGACGCCAATGCGTACGTTAAGCTCAAGGCTAAAGACACGCTGAGTTTTGGCCACAGCACGCGCTTGTACGTGTTACTGCATGAAGGTGTCGTTTCGTAGCTCACGCGTCAACTGTAACAATAGTCCTCTTCATTCTTAGCCTCGTAAAATTGCGTGTCTGCGAACGCGCGCCCGCGAACGCACACGCATGCACGTCTCGATGATGAATCAACCTCCACCGCCACCCGCGCCGCTCGCTGACGGATGGTTTGACGTCGGAGACGCCGCGCAGCTTCTCCCTGTCCTCGACGCTCGTCACGCTGTGTGCGTCGATACTCGGCATCTCGCGCTCATTCGCACGCGCACGGGCATTCACGCCATTGATGCGACGTGTTATCACATGGGAGGCCCGCTGCTGCGCGGCGTCGTAGAGGACATCGAGGATGTCGAGGCTATTTTGTGCCCGTATCATCATTATCACATTGCTCTCGCCACCGGCGAACGCGTCTATCGTGACTTGCACGGCCAAACGCAGACGATAGGCGGCAAACAGCGCGTGCACGAAGCTAAAGAAACAAGCGATGGGCGCGTGCACGTGCGACTGTGCTTGGATGGGGAGTTTGAGAGCGATAGGTATGCGGACAAGGCGCCGCCGCCGTGCGCTTTGGGACGGGCGGGAGCGTATAAACCCGGACCGAGATCGGGTGAGGTGTTCAATCGCGCCGGCGCCGCCGCGGCAGGACGCGTAGGACGAAGCGGCGATCCACAAGAGATTGGGCCCGGTGTGGTGGATAGCTTGGTGAAGTCGATGGTGGTGCAGTCGATGCGTGGAGGCGACGGAGCCGCGCCGTGGGCCGTGTCGAGAAATGTCGGTGGCTCTAGCGCGTTCGCGACGCCGAGCGTGCGGCAAGTTCGACGAAAACACGTGTCGTTTGGTGCGCAGGAGGGCGATGAAGACGGCGATGGTGCAGATGACGACGCAATGGGTTGATGTTATTTTTGTTTCCACGAGGATGCGCGCATTGGGAATAGCGTGTATTTTTGGCCAAAACTTTGGGCGTGACACGCCGGCGCGACGCGCGCATAACGTGGCATCGCAAACGCAAATCATAGCATGTATATCATGCAATCGCATCGCGGCGTTTTGGCGCTATGTACCGTGCTTATAGCGTGCCTTGCTCCAACATTGAGCGAAGCGCAAACGTGTTCTCAGTGCGACGCGACTCAACCGTGTGGCGCGTGTGCCGTTGATTTCACGTACGAGATCGCGCCAAGACTCGAAAGCAACGAGTCGAACGCATTGTTCAATGGTCTACTCACGATGCGCAATAACAATCCCGAGACTGTGTCGAGTTGGCAAGTTACGTGGATTTTTGCTAGAGGGCAGGGAATTCATAGGGGGCAAGTTGAAAACGCGTTGCTCATCAACCCAGGTGGTCCTGGTGGGCAGCCAGTGCGCGTAGTAAATCGACTGAGTAACGCACTTATCAAGAGTGGTGCGTCGCAACAATTTTCTTTCGTAGGGATCGTCGATGACGCGGCGATTGAAAACATTGAGAGCGTCGTGGTCAACGGCCAACCATGCCGCCAAGCGAAACGTTTGGGAGACATCGAGTCTACGCCACTCGATTCCGCGTGCGCGATTCGCGAGTACACGTTTTGCTGCGGACGTGAAATCGCAGCACTTTCGCCTCCACCGATGCTGTCGCCGACAATCGAGGCACAAAATGGTCCCACGGTCATCGCGCGCACCGCCAACGGCGGCACTGCATGGTTGAGAAATGGAAGCGCCTTGTCCGCACTGATCGTCGCCTGCTTTGTCGCTTTGGTATTCGTCATTGAAATCACTAGGCACATTTTGCGATGGCTCATCGCTGACGATTACAAAGACGTAACACTTGTGAACGTGAACGTCGAGGACATCATCTCTGCTGCGCCGACAAAGCGAAAAACCACCATGCTTTTACCCGGGCAATGTTTCATGTCAAAGACAGATGATTTGGACGGCGTCACGATAATTCCCGCCGACGACACGGCGCGTATCAAAGCAGGCGTATATCCATTACGGCACCAACTCGCGGATGAGGTTGATCTATTTCAAGGATCTCTTGCGGCGTATGTGCAAGATATTGACGCGAGCGACGCGGACGAATCAGACGACGTCGTCGTGGACGAACGCGGCGTCGGCGCCGTCGTCGAGATCCCGCTCGCGCACATTAAACTCGGCCAATTACTCGGACACGGTGCTTACGGCGCCGTCTACGCCGGTCGATGGAACAAGCGCATCGTTGCGGTGAAAAAGCTCCACGCCGCGTCTCGCATGACTGCGCGCGACTTGAAGACATTTGTGAGAGAAGTCGCCGTCTTGAGCACCGTTCGGCACCCAAAAGTTGTCCGAATGTTTGGCGCGTGTCTAAAGCCAAACAATATATGCATCGTTGAAGAAATGATGGACCGCGGAAGCCTCCACGCGCTGATGCATGTACAGAAAAGGGTGCTGAAAACGCATGAAGTCTTACGCGTGGCGCTCGACGTCGCCCTCGCCATGAAGTATTTACATGACAAATCCATCGCGCACCGAGACTTGAAATCACACAACGTGTTACTCAACGCCCACTGCGCCAAGGTTGCAGACTTTGGCATTGCGCGTGCGCTCGAGCAGACGACGTGTTTCGCGAGTTCAGCGAGCAAGACGCACGCCTCAATCGCAGGCACGCCGGCGTACATGGCGCCCGAGCTCTTCGTCGGCGACGACGATTCGGTGACGACCAAATGCGATGTCTTTTCATTCTCCGTACTCATTTGGGAGATGCTCAGCGGACAGCAACCTTGGGAGTGGCTAAACAATCACATGCAAATTATTTTCACCGTCGCCATACAGTCACAGCGGCTACCGCTCGATAGACACCGAGCGTTCGCGCGCGTCGACTGGGCGTCGAAATCGCTCGTCGACGACGTCCTCGTCCCGGCGTGGCAAACAAATCCAAGCGCGAGGCCGGATTTTGATGATATCATCAATGTCATCACGAAATGTCTACGCCACATGGCGTCTACTGAAGACGTCGGCGAGTTGTAACATCAAACCGCACCACCATAAAGCGTATCCTTTCCACCGCGGATGTCGTCGCGTAGCGCCGTTCAACACCATGACAACCTCAGTCTGCGACTCCTTCTCGCGTCATGGTGTCGCGCGCGGGGCGTCGCGCACCCGTCGCGCGCGTCAGCACCATCGCATGCGTCGTTGCCATCGCGATCGCGGCGTCCGCGATGCGCGTCGTCGACGCGTCGACGTCGGACGCGCGCGTGATTCAGAGCGCGCTCAGTCACAGAAAGTTGGGACCCGAATACGCGATACCTAGCGTGCAACAGGCGCGCGACGAGGCGTTTTGGAGCGCCAACGTCGCGCGGGACGTCGACGGCGGCGCAGTGTTCCCATCGGTCGATGCGCCGGCGCAGTTGGGGGCGCTCGGGGATGTAGGCGACGCGAGCGTTCGAGGCGCCGAAGCCGACGCGGATGAGCCAGTGTTTCGCGATGCGATTGGCGACGCGAGTGGTGGGTTCGTGGGCACGTTTGAGACGTGTGATACGTGTGCGTTGTGTGCGCTCGGGGACGTCCCCGCGGGGGTTGCGTTGACGGCGCCGGAGAAGTCTTCGGAGTCGTCTTCGAGCGAGCCGACGCACTGCGCGTTGTGCTACGGTTGCAACGTTATTCTGGATCGCATAGAGAAGAGGGTTGTGTTTAACGGTAAATCGCGACCGGTGCAATTAGGTGCGAGCAGCACGGCGGTGTTTAAAGGCAAGGTGCTGCGCGATGAAGCCGATGGAGGGGACGTCAAGGACGTCTTTGTCAAGGCGTGGTGCGGGTTGAAGGGAGAGTATCGACACTTGCCGCATCTCGAGCGCTGGACCCCAGAGACGTGCCCGGATGAAGGTAAGACGTATCAAGACATAGTGAAGTCGAAGTCGTGTCCAGATTCGGGGATGACGCCGAATCGGTACTGCAATCAGCATTTTCTAAACGCGATTGATAAAATTGCCGTCGAGGCGGGTTTGGGAGACATTACGCCGCGCACGTGGACGTTTCTCGCGAAAACATTCACGCCTTGGGACGAAGGCCAGATGTCAAGTTCAGGCGTGAAACAAGAGTTGCTAGTGCAGGTGTTCGATAAAGCTCCGGGCGTGAGCTTGGAATCCCTCGGCGCCGGGGTGGATGACGAGAAAATAGATTTGATAAATTCGGGAGATCTGAACAGGATCAAAGATATTACGCTATTCGAGTTGTTGACGTCACAACGCGATCGTCATGGGCAGAACATTTTCTTTGATGAATTTGGAAACGCAACCGTGATAGATAACGAAACGGCGATGATTAGCTCCGCAAAAGCTGGACTCAACTCGATGTTCATTCCCGGCGGCCAAAAGTACGAGACGTACAGAGTGGGATACGACAAAATGACGTGCGCGATGAACAACAATTGCGACACGGTTCCAGAAAAACTACCCACAATGGGAATTCTGCTGGATTATCGTTGCTACGTCGAGGGTGGGTATATTGGCAAGGACTACTCTCCGACGTTGACGGCGTACTTGGAAAAATTGGAAGGCTTGAGCGCGCAAGAAATCCAAGATTATTACCAGTTACCGCGACTTCAGATGGCGGAAGAGCTCAAAGAGCGCGCACATGACATGTTACAGCTCGGTTTTGAGGGCGCGGTAAAAAAGTTGTACGCGAGCATGAGACCAGGCGACACCTCTGGAACTTTCGGTACTTTTGCGTACGCCATTGCGCCGCCGTGCTGCGGACCGAGGCAGTGCACCATGAGCGCAGCTCGTGAGATCACGTCGTGCGTAGGCGAGCCAAATTGCGCACAGACTTACATACAGGAAGCCCAGGCGTGGATAGGCCCGAATACCCGAGAGTCTCTCGCCACATTTCTTGAAAGTATTGGCGTGCGCGCCTCTGACGAACGAGACGCCGTGACGCAAGTCGACGCCGAGGTCGCCACCATCCCGAACATCACGAACACCACGGACCCGCTCGCACCATCATCACCCGTGAACGACACGATGAACGACACGATGAACGACACGACGTTTACCACCACGGCTACGACGGATCAACCTATCGTCCAACCATCGCCAGACGCCGCCGACCACATTGCCGTCTTGAAGGAGCAAATCGAACGCATGCGCGCTGCCCTTGAGCGCGTGCGCGACGTCGAGAAAAAAGTCGGCACATAGCCCACATACCCCTCGCCCACGTACGCATTCCACGCACGCATTCCACGAATCGATCCCTAGCGCATTGCAATCTCATACATGAAAGAACCGATTTCTCGTGCTCGGCTCTGCTTTATTATCCATAAAGCGTCCCAGGTCTTCAGAGACGTCACAACGCGCCCGCACGAGGCATGTTCGCGCACTCCACCGCGCCCAGCGCGCGCGCGGTGCCTCGACCGACGATGCGATCGCCCGCGGTCCCGTCGCGCCAGCTGCCGCCGCGTGCGTCGTCGGCGCCGCGCGCGCGCTTGACCTCGCTTCGCCGCCGCGCCACTGAGACGGTGACGCGTGCGTCCGCGCCGGGCGACGACGACGCCGAAAGAGACGCCGATGCCGGCGCCGACGCGTCGACGACGATTTCTGATGAAGCCATCGAACGGGCGCGCACGGAGTTATTGATAGATACGTCCTCGAATCCGCTTCGAGAGTTGTTTAGCGTGGAGAGCCTGGAGGAGGCGCGCGCGAGCGGGACGCGGCTCGAACGCGTCGTGGGTGCGGAAAATGTGCCGCAAGCGATAATTGAGGCAGAGAGAAATGCGCGTCCGTTGCGGAGACCGCGTTTGGTGGTGTATGCGCTGAGTGCGAGCGCGGCGGCGGCGCAGGCGGTAAGCATAGCGTTGGAGCCGGGGAGTTTTGAAAGCCCAGGGGCGAGCGCGTTGAGCGACGCGTGCGTGATTATTATTGGGAGTATTTTATGGCGCGTAGAATTGCAGCAACGCGCGGATAACTTGAGATTGATTTGGGCGAAAGCAAAAGAGCGAGAAGCGAGTTTGACGCGCGCCGAGGCGGGTATGGGTGATACGATTTGGACGGCGCGGATGCGGAAGAAGAGCGATAAAATGAAGAAGAGCGAGGCGACGTCAGAAGAGGAAGAGGAACAGGAAGAGGGCGACGAAGCCGACAGCGGCAACGACCAACCTACTAGCGATTGAAACCGTACTGTGTAATATTTTTAGAGTTACCATTCATTTATTTTCAAGCACGCATGTTTTTCGTCATAATTTACGTAACCTTCAATGTCGGCTCTTCGCCCGGCAAGAGTTGAAAGCTCGGCGTGGACTTGGCGATTTCTAATTCTTCATCGTTCATGTCCGCGTTGATGGTTTCGTACAAAGGCGTGGACATGTAACGCTCGCTTGTATCCGGAAGCATGGCGAGAATGGTCGACCCTTTTGGGGCGGATTGCGCAACCTTGAGCGCGCCAGCAAACGTGGCGCCGCCAGAAATTCCGGTGAAGATTCCCTCCTTTTGCGCGAGAGCTTGCGCGGTTTTCACCGCATCACCACCTTCAATCTTCACCAGCTCGTCGTACAAGTTCATGTTCATACCATTCTCGAGCACGAGCGGGATAAAATCCGGTGTCCAGCCTTGCACGGGGTGCGGCGAAAACGCTGGGTGCGACGCCGTCGCCGAACCATCCGGATTACGCTCAGATTTGATGCCCGAAGAAATCAACGCCGCGGCTTCGGGTTCGAGTAACACAACCTTGGTATCCGGGCGCGCTTCCTTGAGCACGCGAGCAACGCCTTGGAACGTACCACCCGTACCGTAACCGGTGACAAAGTAGTCTAACCGTTTCCCGGCAAAGTCCCGAAGGATTTCGGGACCCGTCGTGCTCGCGTGATACGCTGGGTTCGCTTCGTTCTCAAACTGCTGGCAGAAAAACCACCCATGCTTCGCAGCGAGTTCCTGCGCCTTGGCGACCATTCCCGTGCCTTTTCCAGCCTTCGGGGTGACGATAACCTTTGCCCCGAGCATGCGCATGATTTTCCGTCGCTCGATGGAGAAAGGCTCCGCCATCGTAATCACACACTTATACCCACGTTGCGCGCACACCATAGCCACCGCGATGCCAGTATTCCCCGACGTCGCTTCAATCACCGTCTGCCCACTTCCCGGGGTCAAAATCCCGCGTCGTTCAGCATCCGTAATCACCGCCACCGCCAATCGATCCTTCACCGAGCTCAGCGGATTAAAGTACTCGCACTTGACGTACATGTGCACCCCTTCAGGCGCCAAGCGATTAATCTTCACCACGGGCGTATCACCCACGGTTTCAAGAATATTATCATACACTCTCGCGCGCGGTGTCACCGCGAGCGCCTTGCGAGACGACGACGATCTCGTCGTCGTTTTCCCTCGCGGCGCCGATCGCGTCAGCGGATTGCCAATCTTCGAACGCAACGGCATCGTCGTCATCGTCATCGTCATCGTCGTGTAATGCGCGTGCTCAGCACCGTCTCCGCGTGCGTCGTTCGAGGCAAAAAAACGTCTCACACACCCTTTCGTTCGAGTCGCGAGTCGCGAGTCGCGAACACGAACGCGTCGTCGTCGACCAGTGACGCGTCCGCGCCGCACGCGCGGTGACCGGCGGTCGTCGCCGATCGCGTCACCGCTCGGTCGATATACGTACTATGCACCACAACCCTCTATCATGTACACAAAATATCACCACACATAGGCACGTGTGGTCCTCTAGTACGTACACCCCGACCTCGCGGTCGATCGATCGCGACCGCTCGGGTTCGAACGCGAAAAAAAGTCGTTTGAATTCGGCTGCGCGGCGTGGCGGACCGTCGTCGACACTGCGCGACGACGAGACGACCGATCGCGATGATGTCATCCGATGCCGAACCGGCGTCCGCCAACGCGGCTGAGCTCGCGGCGGCGCTCCTGCCGCTCGTGGCGCGCATGACCGAGACGCTGTTTGACGCCCAACGCGCGCTGGCGCGGTGCGCGGGCGTGCCCGCGGGGCAGCAGATTGGGTCGTTGAAGCGCGTCGCTGGGGCGACGATTGCGGGGGAGAAGCCGATGACGAAGAAACAAAAGCGTGAGTTGAAGCCGCACCGCGCACCGACGGCGTTTAACTTGTTCATGAAGAGCGAAGTGGCCAAGGTGAAGGCGGAGCAGCCGGGATTGGCGCCCAAGGAAGTGTTTACGGCGTGCGCGGCGCGTTGGAAGGCGGCGAAAGAGAAAGAAGGGTCGTTGCACAGTACACCACCGCCGAGTAAGAAGGAGAAGCATAAGGATAAGTCGCATAAGAAGGATAAGAAGGATAAGTCTTCAAAGACGATGTGAGCAAAAAGTCATTCGCGCGAATGAATTTTTGAAATTTTAAATTTCGCGAATCGACGCGCGCGTCTCGCAATCATTGAACATGGCGACTGTGAACTTGTTTTAATGACGCATGGCGCGATGACGGTCGGTGTGTGTTGTCGTTGTGTGTGCGTTCTTTTTTATTCCCAGCGCGGCGATTCGACGGCTTTACATCACCGACGAGCGTTCGCGCGCTTGTAAACAACCTTCTCGTATTAAGATCATAGCGTTAAAATGCCTACACTACGTCATGTACAGCACTTACAGACTGGACCTCGGCATCGGACACGTGCGTTGCGCCACATTCCTCGACGTCCGTGCGCGCGTCGTCGTCGAGCGCACGCGCGACACTCACGCACCGTTCGCATCGTTTCATATCGCCGTCGCATCTCGTCTAACGGCCGTAACCGCGTCGTCGACGATCGATTACAGCGCGCGAATCGATCGCAAAGGCTACGAGCACATCATGGCGTTCGTCCAAGACGTGACGCCGGCGGTGGCGTCGTCGCGGTACGGCACCATCCCTCTGGCGCAAGACACGACTGCGGTCGCGCACGCGGGCGGCGCGGGCGATGGCGCGCGAAAGAGTGGGCGCGCGAGGAAGATTTCCAAGGCGTTGCGCGTGGTGGACGCGACGACGCGCGCCGAGGTCGCGGCGGCTCGGCTCGACTCTTTAGAGTCGGACGTCGCCATCGTGCCTGGTGCGGGTAATGGCGCGAGCGAAGGTGTCGATAGTGACGATGAGGAGTTCGTCTTTAATGAAAATGCGCGAGATGGTGAGGCACAAATTGTAAAGGGAGCGAAGAAGGCGAAGCGGACGACGCGCGGGGTGGCGGAGAATAGACGCGCGGTGGCGGCGAGGACGTTTAATTCGTTGCTCGAGCAAAGCTTTGTGGATCGTGTGCCGAAAGATATACCGACGTATCTCACCGCGGCGGCGACGGCATCGACATCGAGTGCGCCGCGTAAATTTTGTAGCGTATGCGGGTTCGCCGCGCCGTACGGGTGCGCGCGGTGCGGCATGCGGTTTTGCTCAAAAAAGTGCAGCGCCGTGCACGCCGAGACGAGATGTTTGAAAATGGTGGGCTAACCGCGCATGCGATACACTGTTTCGTTAGATTTTGTCCGTACCAAGGTGTCCTTAGCTTTATGTAGCCACGTAGTCATAGATGAAGAACGAGCGTTCTGTATTACACTCAAGTCCCCAAAAGGCGTTTTTTGTGTGCGTCCCCTCGACATTTTGAGCGCCGTCACACGACGACGCGAACGCGACGGACGCGAACGCGATGCAAAATTTAACGCATCCAGATACGGTACGTGCGCGATCGTGTAGGGCGAATCGAATGCGTTCGCATCGTCGTCGTCGTAAACGCAAACGCATGAATGAAAAACTAATCACTGGGCGTTTTTTTGTGTGGTTTCGTCGCTGCACCAGGTTGGGCTGCCTAACGATGAATTGTGTCGGCGGAAGATCTTTCGCGGGGTGTATTCGACGCCAGACCAAATTGCCGATAATCAATACGCGTTGTACGTGCTGTGTGAGGCGCAAATGTTTCACAAGCAGCTGCCATTGACGCCAAAAGTGTGGGCGGACGCCGCGCAACGGGACGGCGAGACGGAGACGGTTGAGAGGAAAATGTTTACGAGCGCGGATTTTCATTTGCTTGGATACATGACTGCGTTTACGAATTTACGCGCGTTACAAATGTTTGCGAATGCGCGGTTTCGGAGCGTGCCGGCGTATTACTACGTCATACAAATTGACGGCGCAAAGTTGACGCACGTAGAGGACATCACCATCGTGGAGGATGGCGCCGAGGCGTCGTGCGAGGCGCGTGATGGCGAAGTTGTGTTAGATAAAGACGAGTGGGGTAGTCACCCAGGACACGGTGATCAAGTTTGCATTCATGGTGTGATTAACGTCGAGGCGATTGATAGGATTTGGGTCGCCGAACGCGCCGGCGAACACGGATTTGAAGGCGCGTTTACCGATTGCACGCCTCCGGGACATCACAACATGGTCATCGAGTCGAAGAAACCATAGCTACCAATTTCAGTCGTTATAACATTAATCTGCTTTCATTATATTCACTCCGCCGCTTCGCACATCATCATCGCATCGTCTTCCTCGTCTTCCCTCAAGGGAAACGGCCACGCATGGAGCAACGAGTCCTCGCACCGATTTGGTTGGTATGTCCAGCGCCCGAGCTTACTCAAAGTACGCTGTTCACCCATGCGCACGATTGCAGCGCACCACGCGCGATATCGTTCTTCTTGCGCTGGATCGTTCGGCGATACCCCAGCGAACATTTGGATAATCAATCGTGATTCTCGCATGGTTTCGTTGTACCGCTCCTTGGCGTGCATGCTGAGAAATTGCAACGACGCTCCAACCAAGTATGACTGTTCCGCGCGCTGTGCATCATTTCCTTCTAGAATCATCAGCTGCTCTTCGTCATCAAAGTCGGTATCGATGAGCGTAGTCATTTCTTCAGGGGTCAACGCGAGCACGCGCAGAGCGATGAGAATTTCTTTGCTCGGACGACCGGTGGGGTGGATGAAAAAGCGCGATTCCAGCGTCTCGTCGCCGATTCCTCGCGACTCTAGCCATGCAAGACGAAGAGGCAACTCATCAATAACTTCAGGATGAGCTTCCAACGCCGCTTCCACGACATCTTCCAAGCTCACCGTCGTGCCGCCGTGCGGATTTCTGGCCAAGACAAAGCCGTAGCGACGCAACAATTCGGCGTTGCGTAAAGGCCCGTATGTGTTGAACACTTCTTCACCCTTCTTTACCTCTCGTACGGTAATCATCTGTAACGTCGATGTTTTTTCGTCGTGATATAAACGAACGGTTGCACCGCACGGTGGTGCGTGGTTCAACATGTCCCAGAACGGTACCATGCCTTGAATTTCGTCGTCGCCGAGCGTAAACGAGTAGCCAGCCACCGCCGCCGTCGCGGCGTAATGTAATTCTCTCAACTCCTTCATCGGTCGGCCGTGAGCCAATGCAGGATTGGCGCGAAAGAACGGCTTCACCACGCACTTCCAGTGCTCATCCGTCATCGTCGGTAAATCCAATTCTTCGTCTTCGTTTTCGTACGCGTCTCTCCACGCATCCGTACCTTCCAACAACACCGCCTCATCGTTATCCCACGACAACACCGAGTGCCCGCGCACGACGCCATCGTACACCACGCGCAAGTACTCTGCATACTTTGACTCGCTTCCTCGTAACATCTCGCACATCACGCCGATGACTAACATTTCCTTGTCCAACCGCGGCGACTCCGCGCTCTCAGCCCCCAACATCGCCTCCAACGCCGCGCTCGCGCACGACGTCTCCGACGTCAACACCGCACCATCCGGCACGCGCACGACAACCTCACCAACCTTTAAGTCCCGTGTCGCGCACACGCCCCGTCCGGTGCGCCGAAACGTCGCGAGCGCCACGCCATCGAGATGCACTTTATGCGCGCTCAACCACGCCTCGAACGCGCGCTCGCACGCATCGGCGCCGCGCTCCTCCGCCCTCGCGCGCTCGCGCATGACGACTGTCGATAAATGCCAATCGTCCGCGCGCGTCGGTGCGTTCGCGGCGCGTTCGTGCGCGCGTCGATTCGAGCGTCGCGCAATGCCAACCGGCGGCGGCGGCGCGCTGGTCCGCAGAGCGCGACGTCCGCATCGATGGCGCACACCGCGCGCGCGAACGCGGCGTCGACGACGCGGACGCCGCCGTCGCAGACGCGCATCGTCGCGCGTCATCGCCTCGTGCCGCCTCGCGCGCGCGCCGCCACCGTCGCGCCGTCGCGCGTGTGGAGGCGCATCGATGAGCACTGCACCGCGGTCATCGACCCGCGGTTCGACGTCGACGGCGCCGATGGCGACGCCGATGGCGACGACGACGGCGGACTCGGTCCGTCCTCGGATGACATCGCGCTCGCGAATTACCTGCGCGCGGAGAGCTCGGCGCAGCGCGAGGCGATGATGCGCTCGTCGCGACGCGAAGCCGCGCGGTTTGTGGATATTCGCGCGGCGGTTGACCGCGCGAGCGCCGTCGATGACGCCGTGTACACGCTCTCGCGCGATGGTGCGGTGTTTTTACGTGGCGTCGTCGATGGGGAAACGTGCGATGGGATCATGGCGGTGGTGCATGAGGCGTGCGAGGCGGCGAGAGCCGAGTACGGGGACGCGTTGCGAAGAACCGACGTCAAGCTCGCGTTTGAAGGCGATACGAAGGCGTGTTGGGCGCAAGCGTGCGGACGTGGTGGGGTTCTGGAGATTTTAGAGCGCATGCCTGACGCCACGGCGGAGGCGGTGATGGTGGAGATGAGTGTGTTGGCCACCGAGCGCGGCGCGGATAGACAAGTGCTGCATCCAGACGCGAGCATCGACGCCGAGCACGCGCCTCTGTATTCGCTATTCGTGGCGCTCCAGGATATTGATATGGACATGGGACCGACGGCGTTTGTGCTCGAGTCACAAGGTCGCGCGACGCACGATGCATTTCCGGCGACGAAGTGGGGGAGCGAACAATTTGAGACGTTGCGCGGCTTGCGTTGGTGCGACGCGACGTTGCGTAAAGGCGACGCGGTGTTGTACGACGCGCGGACGTTCCATCAGGGTGGGGCTAACGAATCTAGACGGCGGGCGTTAATGACGGCAACGTTTTTGAAACCGCCCATTCCGCCGGCACCGACGCGGCGCAATGCAAACGGAGAATGGTCGATACGAAACGACGTGTTCAACGCGATGCGAACTGTTCGCGACATCGCCGACATGGACAAAGCGTCTTAACCACGAGCGACATAGTCATTAGAAGCTATAGAATAGTGTGTATAATTAAATCAGCAGTCTATCATCATGAAAGCAATCCCGCGAGGGTGAATTTATCCCTGAGCTCGGAGCGAATTGTACTCACCGCGGCGTTGGGATTGTCGCTTCCGGCGACTTGAAATGAGAAATAAAACAGCACCCGTCGCTTATCGCTCTCATTCTCCGTGCCACAATGTAACGTGCGACTATCAAACAATGTTGCATCACCTCTAGAGATGACACCAATCTCATTCGTGCGCGCGAGCACCGGTCCAGCGCGTTCGGCGCCTTCTCTAAATTCAACGTGCGCCTGGGCGTTATTCGTCCCGGGTATAAACAACGTCGGACCCATGTCTTGCGCGACGTCCTGCAGCGCTACGAAGCACGTATACACCGTAGGATCCCGTCTATACGCCGTGTCTGGATGCACGGGCTGCCGCGTCGATCCAGGATCGCTCACTAATGCCGCGAGCTCGACGAGCGTCGCATCCGCGCCGCACGCCTCTCGCAGCACCTCGCCCAAGGCTTTCACGCACTCCCTCAACGCGCGCTCCACCGGCGCCTCAAACGGAAGCTTCATATCCCACCTATTCTTCTTACAATACACGTTCCCAAACACCTCCATAGATAACCCACGTTGCGACGTCGTCGCGTCGTTGGCCTCCAACGTCTCAGCGACAAACCGCATCAACCCTTCGCTCGCCTCCGCGCTCAACACTTCATCTACGCGAACGACGCCGCGCGTTCTCAACCGCGATACAACATCACTCGCGTGCATGTTAACCGCGCTCACGCCCGCGCACACGCCCTGCGTCGCGTCCGCCATCGCCAAACGTTGCGCGCGCACTTTATCCTCGAGCGCCGCCTCGCGCGCGGCGTCTTCGCTCACCAGCGACGTTTGCATCCCCACGACGCCGATGACGAGGATGAACACGCACACGAATAATTGCGCCAGGCCATCTTCGGCGGAGAGCGGCGACGGCGCGTACGGCGCGAGCGCAGGTGGCGCCGAAGTAGCTGCGGCAGCGACAGCCGCAGCCGCGTTAGTGATGAACACGTCCTCGGCGCCGCTCGCGACAGCGCGCGTCGTCGTCGTCCGCGGTGGCGGCGGCACGCGGCGCCTTCGACTCGCCACCGACGCCGTCGTCAACCATCCTCGGCGCGCCGTGGCGCTCGAACGCGCGGCGTTGAGCAGCGGTGACGCCATCGCCCCGCGCGCGTCACAATGCCGCTCGGCGCCGCGCGTTCGAGCGCCGCCGTCGTCGCCGTCGACCGCGCGCGGACCACCAGACGTCGACAACGGCGCGCGCGATCGTTGGCGATGGCGACGCGCGCGCGCGAGGCGGTGTCGCCGTCATGGATGTCGTTTCGAGCGTGCGATGAAGGCGCGCTGGTGTTTCACAACTCCATCGTGCCCGGCGCATTCACGCGCGAGATGATCGGCGGCGCGGATGCGTCGACGGCGATGTATGCATCGCTGTGCGTGCCTCGCGCGCGCGCGCGTGGCTTGGTGGTGGTCGTGCACACGGCTATCGGGGCACGAGAGGCTTTCGTGGAGCGGTGCTGCGACGCGCTCGCGTCGGCAGGATTTGACGCGGTTGCGCCGGATTTATATGATACTGGCGCGTGCGTGTTCGATAAAGACACGCAGCGCGCTATACGCGGTGGTATTGAGCGACGCGCCGCGTTTGGGGCGCGTAAGGTGCGAGAGACGGTGCGCGCGTTTCGACGAGAGACGAAGACGACGCAGCCGTGGTGCGCTTTGGGATTTTGTTTAGGAGGGCAAGTTGTTTTAGATTGTGCGCGCGGGCTCGGCGCTGATAGAGATGAAGATGTGCTGGATGATGTGCGCGCGGTGTGTTCATTTCATGGTGTGCTCGATGGCGTGGATTTGGATGGAACTGCGGCGACGTCGGCGCGCGTTTTAATGTGCCACGGCGCTTCGGATCCCTTCGTTCCACCAGAGAACGTCGACGCGTGTTTAAACGACCTTCGCCAGCGAGGTATCGAAAATGTACAACTAATATCGTTTGATGGCGTCAAGCACGGGTTTACGCGACCAGAAAAGGTGCAACAAAGTGATTTTGATGCGGGATTTGGCTACGACGCAGAGGCGACGCTCGCATCGTGGCGCGCGTGTTTAGACTTGCTAGACGACGCAACGACATAGAATATAGAATCACAATACAAGTGCAGTACAGAACGTAGTCTTGGTTATCACCCCACGAACTCTGATGGCCCGATCCACACGGTCGCATCCCATGGGTTTGAGCCGCGCCACTTTGTCGGCACCCGGCTCTCATCATCCGTGGCGTCTCGTCTAAACTCCTTCCCATCACGTCCGGCATATTGTGCGCGTTGCGTCAGCACTGGATTGCGAAAGTCCAAACCCACATATTCGCTAAACTCTTCAATCGTGCGTTCGCATCCAACGCCGTACGTCTTCGTAAAAATTACTGGCTCATCTCGCGACGTCGCCGACTGCGCATCCGGAGCGCCGACGAGCGATGTCACCCTCCGTCTCGATGTCAAATTCAAAAATTCGCGTTTTTCCCAATCATGAGCCATTCCCCATCGCATCTTACGATCGGCATATAACACTTTTCCGCGACGGCGATCCTCCATCCACATCACGCGTGGTCCACCGTCGTAGCAATGTCGAACGGGTACGCGCGCCGGAGCATAGAAATTCCATCCGCGCGTCCACAAACGCGCCGTGGCGCTCAATTCCTCACCTAAATGTAAGAATGGCGCGTGCGCGTCCGGTGGCGCGTCGCGAACGAATGCCTGGGCGCGTGCAAATGCGAAGTTACTACTCATGAAGAGCGTGGATATTGGTTCCGGGAGTGGCTCGCGCAATTGTCGCGCGCGCATGTGGCAGAGCGCCGTGGAGCCAAAGGCGTGCGCGCACGTGAGCGCCGGCGCTCGCTCGCAATCAGCGATCTGTGACGTGATATCGATCGCGGGCAGTGGAGGTTCAATTGTGCCATATACCGGTCTCACGTACTTGACTTCGAACGTATTCTCGTCGATGACGTTTTGGGATTGTAAGTTGTACTCAAGCGGCGCGGCGGTGAGCACGCATTTCGCATCCATCGCTTCGGCTCTATGGAGTTCATCAAGTAGAATGTCATCCCAACCTTGGTCGAGCGCAGTCATGGCATCGATGTGTAGAATATACTTTTCACCAGCCCATTTGCGCATCGCAATGTGACGCGCGTACGAAGGTCCATCTGTGGTGTCCCACGCGAGATGCGTCTCGCGAACGCGTTCGCGAAACGGAGCTGCGAGCGTCTTACGCGAATGACATCTCTTTTCTTCTGCATCTAACTCACGCTGGAATTTGAGCTGCACGCGGCGTAGTTTTACGAGATACTTTTGTTGCTCTTCGGGATCTTTGATTTCCAGAGCGTGCTTTGCAATTTCTTCGGTGATGTGATTCAACTCGGGATGCAGACGGTCCACGCACGCTCCGGCGGCATCTGGCGGCGCCGCGGTTGTTTTGTATTGCCATGTCACACCTACGTACACACGCTCGGGTTTAGAAGCGCATTCAAATATACGTTTAAGCGTATGCTCTGCTTCGCGATTGCGGTAGACGTCAAGAACGACGAATATATCTTCATTGTCGACGTCCACGTATTCGTAGTCGCCATCATTGTCATCATTCGCCGGCATCCGACGCATTCTTCGCAGTATCTCTGCCCCTTCATCATGTCGCCAAAAATCAGCAGAAATCGCATCGTACGCAGCGTGGATTTTGTACAATTCTTTCGTGGAGCCACCAGCGTCTGGATGTGCGATCGTGATGGCATCGCGATACGCCGCACGAATGACAGATTCATTCGCCGTCGGTGGACATTTGAGCGCGTCAAAACTCGATTGCAGCACTGGATCCAATCCCAACGCATATTCTGGCGCTTCTAACGCGGCGCGAGTAAAATGTTTTACCCACCAAGGATCGTTCTCGTGACCATCGTGTGCGAGTACATCGAAAGATGTCGGCACATTTTTGTCTTCGGCGTCGCCGTCTTCGTCTGAATCTGTTTCGTACGCGGCGTCGTCGCCCACCTTTGGCAATGTCGCAGGCTCAAATGAGTCTGGTGCCACGAGCGGAAGACAGCACGACGAGCATGAAGACATTTTAGCGTGGCATACGTTCCCGCACATTTTGCATCGCTTGTACTCGTACGTCGCCGCGCTGTTTTCGCCCGCGTTGATTGCCGTTTGCGTCGTCATGGCTCGTTCGATGGCGGCGATGCCGAATTCCTGCAGCAATGGTTTTGTCAATACACCAGTAGGAGGAGGTGCCCTTACGCGTGCCGTCGAAAAGCGCGCGCTATCGCTCGTGTCATCATCGTCGACGCCATCCATCGCGAGCTCAGGGGCAAAACTCACGCGCTTGCGCCCGTTTCCCTCCTTCTGCGCGGCGTCCACAAAGACTGGCTTTGGTTGCACCGCCGCCCCCATCGCCGCATGCAAGCCTTTTCGCTTCTCTCCTTCACCTCGAGCCTCGCATATGTCTATATCCATCAACATTCGCTGCAACTCCTTCCGTACCTCGTCATTCCCGTCGTCGCCAGTCGTCGTCAGCGCGGCGCACGCCTTGACGCTCTCCCGCGCTCGCGCGTACTCACGCTTCTCCATCAACGCCCGCGCTCGTCTCACGTGAGCCTTCGCAAACGTCCCATCCAACGAAATCGCACGCTCCGCCGCTTTCTGCGCCTCATCATACGCCCCCATCGCGCACTCGCACGCGCTGATATTCGACCACGCCTTCACCGCGTCCGCGTCCGCCCGCGCGCGCTCCGTCGCCTTCGCCTCCGCGTCTGCGATGATATCCTCAAAAAGCGCGCGCGCCACCGCAAAATCACCTGACGCATACGCGTGCGCACCCGCCGCCATGCGTTCGCGCGCGCTGAACGACGCCGTCGACGACATAGCGTCGCATTCGCGCGCGTCAACGTCTGCGGCGTTTAGGCGCGCGCGTAACGCCCGTGGCCGTTTTTCCCACTTTCACACCATCCGAGACGCGCCATACGCATATACAGCTTCCTAAACCCTCACTATCGAGGCACTCAAAATTCA
>Ga0181555_1001153_pt1 | contig 24335 bp, 11 predicted proteins | sample 011ome_15_FD_145601 | JGI IMG/M metagenome (GOLD analysis project Ga0181555, IMG submission 145601) | Coastal salt marsh microbial communities from the Groves Creek Marsh, Skidaway Island, Georgia - 011504AT metaG (spades assembly) | ecosystem: Environmental > Aquatic > Marine > Intertidal zone...
TGTTAAAAACAATTTCGCCTCCAGCGCCTGCTGTAGTTGAGTTTGAAGTTAACAGTATTCTGTTGTTTTTAGCACCTAATGTAGTTGCTGTAGTCGTAGTAGCTCGTAATTCTATTACTGGGGAAGCTGCTTCAACATCAAGAAGCGCAGAAGGCAAATTCGTCCCAATCCCCACGTTGCCGTTCGGTAGCATCCGAGCAACAAATCCGTCCACACCCGCGTTATCAGTAAAGAAATCTATGTATCCTGAATTATTTGCACCTACCGTTCCACCTTGAATTCTGGCAACAGAACCAATATTATTAGAAAAGTTTACAGTTGAAACTACATCATTAACATTATTATTCGCGTGCTTTAAATTTATTTCTGCGCCTGCCGCATCAGCTCCATCGCTGGTTACTGTCATCGATCCACCAGTGAAGGTGCTGGATCCACCAGTGATACCAAGAGGGAAGTTAGAAGTCCATTTGTCGGTAGTTTCATTAAATAACCACTCAGCGCTATCGCTCTCTGGACCACGGTCTATTTTAATACCAGAAAGTCCAGCAGGCGCAGTAATGCCTGGACCTGTTTCACCATCATTTAACGTAATGAAAATGTCTGTTACGTTGAGTTCAGCGGTTCCGGTAGAAGTCTGAGAACCAGCAACTGTCAAGTCGCCAGAAATAGTAACGTTACCTGCTGCATCAATTCTAAATAAATTATTTGTGATAGGAGCAGTAGCAACATCAAAAAGTGCTCCGGATTCATTATCCCAAGTTCCATAAAACAATCCGCCTTGTTCGGTCATTGCTAGTATTGGATGACCGGAGGTCTCGTTTTCTGGAACCTTTAGGTAAAGATAATCGCCATTATTGGTGCTGGAGGACCAATATAGTATATCATGAGTTGGAGCGGATGTCCATGCTGAGATGTCAGCCCTCAGTATCGTTCCACCTGTGGTTTTTGCGAGCGGACCAGTTGTGACAACATCTCCAGTAACACTAATGCCTGTGGCGGTGGTGTCCAGCTTTTTTTGATTATTATGGTAAAGCTGTACTTCTGCGCCAGAAACAAACGCCGCCATATTTGCGCCAGTATCGGATCTAATTTGAATATCTGTACCGTCAATCCGTAAGTTCCCAGTCGCAGTATCTTTAATATAACTATGACTCCCATCATGGTAAATCTGTAGGTCAGAGCCATTACCGAATAAGATTTTGTCGTTGTCGTTTATAGATATGTCACCGGAGTTAATAAAAGTCCCAGTGACCGAAAGAGATCCATCAACTTGAAGTTGATTGATACCGTCGTCAACTGCAGTTCCGATTAAAACTCTGCCAGAGTTGGGGTTTAATATTACAGTACCGTCAGTGGCAACTTGTAGAGAGGGGATCCCAGATTTATCGTTAACAGCAAAGAGGTTTTCATCACCGTCGCTGTCAAGGTTTGAGATACTGAATAATTGACCAGCAGTCCCCTCAAACGATAAAGTAGAAACACTTCCATCATATGAACTGGTTAACGTAATCTTGTCACTGCCAGTACCATCTGCCCCAGTCAATTCAATCTTGGGTGCAGCAGTAGATGATCCGATATTTGGGGTAATTAATACGTTTTTATCTGTATTTGCCATAGAAGATATTCCAACTCTAGTTTACTGAGGATATTTATAAGTCTATTTATAAACAAACTGGGGTAGAAATATCTATAAACCGAATTTAGATCTTGTTGCAATAAAGTTTTGACGAACTTCTGCTGCAGTGAGCGCTCTGCTGTAAATTCTCACTATGGGAATGTCGCCCTCAAAAGCATGTTGTAAATTTGTAACCCTCGTCCCGATGTACAAATTGTTATTATTTGTTGTGGGTGTACCTGTAGAAGACCCCGTTTTAACTAAAACGGAATTACGATATAATTTCAGTGCATCCGTACCAGAAGCGTCATAAGTGCCTACATAATGAAAGTATTGAGAGGGATCTTCTAAGTCTGCGGTCGCACTATACGAAATTTCACCTATCCCGACAGCCCCCCAACGTATATTGGTATTTGTTTGATTACTTCCCAAATACAATTGACCGATATTGCCACTTGCATCTTTTGACACCAAACCAACATATTGTCCAGTCTGATTACTAGTAGAAGATTTGAACCAAACTTCTACGGTTCTTTGAGTAGGTATATCATAATCTCCAAGATTGATATAAGACTGCGAACCGACCCCAGTATCCCCAGCAAAAGAAAACGAATTGTCCGAATTGTATATAAGGGTTGAACCTGTTGTTGCTGTTGCATTACCAGTCAAATCAATAATTGTTTGAGTATTACTTCTTGTTCCATCAACAAACGGTGTAGCAAAAGAACTCTGCTCCATTTGCATATCTCTCAAATAAATTCCATATCCCGCAATCGAAGCATAAGATTGCAATCTTGTTGATGTTGAATCCGGAACTATTGCAACAAGAATTCGTCCAGACGTAGTAGTAAGATTGCTAGTAGCGGTATATTGACAACGCCACCATCCTTTATACTCGCCTACTTTCATATACTCCATACTAGCTGCATTAGCAGGAAAAGATCCTGTTATTGTTCCAGTATCAAGATCGTAATTAGCATAAGAACCTTGAGAGAACCCCGTTGAAGGCGCAAGTTGTACAAAAGATCTCTCGGATTTCTTTGCATATACTGACATTGTGTAATCTAACCCAAAAGTCACAGAACTATTTAATAACGCAAAACTGGAACTTGATGAAGTATTTTCTACCAATTTTTTATATGGAACTGCAAACACATTTTCTTGAGAAACGCTGCTAAGATCCCACGTCGTAAACCCGTTTGGTTCGCTCAGTAAATTTGTGGTTGGTTTTCCCTTGAACGAAGTATATTCATTATACATGTCATAATAGAAGATCAAATCTTCGTCATATACAATATTTTGTCCTACTTGTGATCTTCCTACTTCTGGATTATATGTTGGCATTATGGTGTGAACCTATTTCTATGAGCGTTATAGATTTCTATTATTTCATTAGTAGTAGTTGCTCTGTTGTAGACGTATAAAGGACCAAGCCTTCCGCTCCAGTAATACACCTCATTACCCGAATAGGGATAACCAAATGTGTTTATATGGAATTCAGAAGAATCTGTTGTGGTTTTTGATAACTTTGTCACGCCATTAACCCACCCTTGGACCACGCCAGGAACCATACTATAAGCAAGCATACCCCACTGTTGTCTGCCAATATCACTTAAATTCATATCTTCAACACTGACATTTGAATTGTTATGAACTCTTAGTCGGTAATTTTCATCTACATCTCTATGATAAAATCGACTATCAGTAGTAGCAGTTTCTCCGATTGACATGTTGCCAGCTGCTGATTCATCATGATAAAACCAATAAACGATGGTCCAAGAAGTTAAGATTAAATCAGACACCAAATCTATTCTTTGGTCTACTCCATTAAAATTTAGGTATTGATTATCCACCAACGTTGGCGCGTTAATGAAGGTTCCGTTATTGCCATTACCGCTAATGTCTGTAATGATTGATCCAGAACGTGGGTAACTGCGTTCGTTTGCAGGATCCCACGCCAGAACCAAACCTTCTAACGGAACTGTTGAACCATATTTAACCGACATCAGGAAACTCCACAATCAGTTTCTCAACATCTTTACGTTCTGCTTGAACCATGTAGAAGCAGTTAAGATGTCCGCCAACTGTGACTGTGTTGTTTTCTATGTTCTCAATCCAACATTCTCCTTTACCGATCGAGGTTAGATTGACGGTGATTGTATCTTCGTCAACCAATCCCACCCACACTTCGGGTAATACAATAGTATTAGTGCCGCTTAGCCTGCCTCTAACGTAAACACCGTGCTCTGGACCCTCTAGAGACCCGTAACGGAGTTTCATACCTTCTTTGGTAGGATGGTCAATCGTAAACGACTTGGTATCAGCAGTTAAGAGACCTGTGACTGTTACACCAGTAGATGTAGTTACGAGTTTAGAGTTTCCGTTGTGATAAAGTGTAACTGCCCCTCCGTTACTACCGATAATCATGTTTGAGTTGTTTGCAGCGTTTCTTATTCTAAACGAATCAGCCAAGATTCTTAAATCACCAGTACCTTTGTGATTGATGTAAGAATTTGACCCATCGTGGTACATTACCATGTCAGAGTCATTACCAAACGTTACGACATTCGAGTTAGTGCCTGAAATATAATCATTGAACGAAACGGTAGTCGGCGAAATCAACGGTGCTGTTAATAAATTTGTAACAGTAAGATTTTGAATTGTACTTGTAATAATTGGAGACGCTATAGAACCCAATTCTGTCAACCCAACAATACTACCACTATCAATGTCAACTGAAGGTAGATATCCAGTGCCCGACAAGTGTAGGTCTTTGAAGCGTGTGATTGAGTTACCCAGATTCATGTCAGCGTCACTAGAGGCACCGCTATTGTTTGCATCTGCTGGAACAATATCTGTACTGCCAAACTTTAAGCCAGTTTGACCTTCAGCGCCTATGTAAAGGTTAGTTCCATTGTTAACACCAATACTACCGACTTCTTCGCCATCTTTGCGGAACTCTGCAATCGTCCCGTCATTTGTTTTCTTGTTCAGAACAAGTAAAGGATCGCCTGCAACAGCACTTCTCGCTATAGAAATAGATCCAATGCCTCTTGCTTGAATACCATCTGTGGTTGCATCGCTAACAGTCTTCCCAATCAATAAGTTGCCGCTTGCATCAATGCGCATGCGTTCTGTGGCGGCTGTTACAAATCTTAAGTAATCTGAATCATGAAAATAATTTATCTGTCCTCTATATGGGTCTGAACCAGTTGTTCCATCTGCAAAATAAATATTTCCTCTATTGGCGGCTCCAGAATAAATAGTTATTCCTTCATCGCCTGAGCCAGAACCTACAACAAGATTTTCTGCTCCAGCCTGTAAAGAGCTAGGCGAATCCGTACCAATCCCAACGTTGCCGTTTGCATCGATGCGCATGGATTCATCGCCACCAGTAAATCCACCGTTTCTAAAGATAGTTTGCGAACCAGACTGCACATACAAATCATTTACCGAAGACGTAATGGTTGCTTTTAAAACGCCGTTGTCAGTGAAATGTACCTGACCACCAGAATTTCCATTTAAAGTTAAGTTTGCGTATCCTGCACCAGTAACTGGACTCGTAGTCCCAATCCCGACATTGCCGCCATATGGATTTAACACTAAGTCGTATGCTGTGGTTCCTGCGCCGTTAGCCACTTGAATGTAGTTAACTCCGCCTGAATCAATAGCACCAAAATAAAGTGCGTCACTGCCATTTGTAGAATTACCGTTAAGCTCTAAAACTGACTCACTAACAGTTGTCGCCAAGGAGGTAACAGAACTTCCGTTTCCGTCAATAATTAGTTTTTCGTCACCAGCCAGCCATTGGAACTTAGGCGCCGTGCCAGTGTCTTCGTAGAAGCTGATGTCGCCGTTGCCATCAAGCGTCATTATTTTGGTTAACGCCCCGTTCGTTGTGTCGGCCTTAAAGTCCCACGAACTAATGGCTTCCCCAGCAGACCCAGTTACAACCATGCTAGTCTCAGCATTTGCTCCGTTTGAAGACTTAGCACGTTGAGAAATAGTTGAAGTCAGGCTTGTTCCGCCAGACACATTTACCGCAAAAGTTGCGTTAGTTGACGGAGCTACAACAGAAGCAGTCTCAACAGTCAACCCATCAGCCGTCACAGTGCCCGTTACGTCTACGCCTGTGGCGGTGGTTTCCAACTTTGTTGCTGTGTTATGCATTAGCCGAACATAACTGCCATCAATACAGTCAATGTAGTTATTGCCATCAACGTCTTGCAACTTGAGGTTTGCCGCTTGAATTTTTAGATGACCAGTTCCTGCGTCTTTTATAAAGCTATGTTCTGTATCATGATAAATCTGTAGGTCAGAGCCATCACCGAAGATGGCTTTAGTATTATCTGGAAATGATAATTTATGGTTAGATGAGTTCCAAGATAAATCCACAACTCCATCAGAATCATAAAAATTAACATCACCACCATTAAGAACGCCAAATAATCTATCCTCGTTAACACCATTATCATCAAGTTCTGCAATATAGAATCCGCCATCATCGACAAACATGTTTATATTTTGGTTGATAGTTCCATCAGTTTCGAATAATTGAATTTCTGGCGTAGCATTGGTGATTTTTAATGTTGAAAGTAAGTTAACAGTATTTGCGTTTACTTGTCCTGACAGGTAGAGGTCTTTGAAACGTGAATCAGGCTCGCCTAAATCAGTTAGATTGTCACGCAATGCTCCTGAGGAATTGGCTGGGCGAATGTAGTTATTTACGTCATCAAAAAATAAACCAGTATTTCCACTAGCGACATAAAGTTCGCCATTGCCACTCGCGGCATCTGACTGTTTTGTACCAATACTACCGATTGAATCCGCGGAGTCTCTGAAGTTTAATATGTCCCCATCATTTGTTAGACGAGCAAGCTGTGCAACAACACCACCGCTTCTTGCAGCACTAAAATATCCACCGTAGCTACCAGCCGAAAGAGCAATACCTTCTACAGCATTTTGTGAAGGATTAATATCAGTAGTCCCAACCAACAAGTTGCCGCTTGCATCAATGCGCATGGCTTCAGAGTCAGCCGTAGCAAAGGCTAAAACAGCATCAGATGCTATTGCGCTAACTGCGCCATTTGCACCAGAATACAAAGAAAAAGCGTTACCTATTTCTAACTTCTGCGTATTGGCCGGGTTAGTTTGCGTGAGAAACGCCTTGTCAGCAGAGTTGTGTATTGATAGCACTGTAGCAGGAGAATCCGTACCAATCCCGACGAAACCGCTTGAATCAATGCGCATGCGTTCTGAGCCATTTTGGTCGAAGACAAAGCCTCTACTAGCACTGTTATGCTTAAACGTCAGTCCTGTATCATTTAAGAAAATATCTGCGGCATAGTTTGAAGTTAACTCCTCTGCTGAAAGTTGAACATAAGCATTGGTTTGGCCTGTCTTTTGCGCCCTAACCTTACCAACAGCATGAGCCGCAACGCTTGGCAAATTAGTCCCAATCCCGACGCGGCCGCCTCCTTGCTGTAGTATTAAGTTGCCCCAAGTACTTCGTCCAGCGGTCAAAGACCTTAAAGAAGTATAAGTGGCTCCAGTAGTTGCGCCCATTGTAATGTCAAACGTACTTCCTGCTGTGTTTGTAACAAAATCATCGTTTGCAAAGGTAGCGTGTGGTAAGGAGGCACCTTGCACCCATAAAGAGGTTAAAGGAGAAGTCGTCCCAATCCCTAGCGACTCTGCCGAAGCATCCCAGAAGAACTTAGGCGTCGTGCCAGTGTCTTCGTAGAAGCTGATGTCGCCGTCGTGAGATATTCTAAAACGTTCTTTTGCTCCGCTGTTGTACGTATTGATTGTGAAGTCAGCAACACCACCAGCGGCTTGAGCAGAAATAACGTCCAACGTAACTTCTTCTTTAGCACCGCCTGCCGAAGCGTCAGCGCTATAAAAAGCTAAACGGCCCCAAGGCGCTGTTGTTGACCAATCACTAGCACTTGTAGAAGTTGCAATTGTTATCTTGCTTGGGGTTGGCGAAGCGCTTCCAGTTGCAGTATCCACAGTCAAACCGTCGCTGACCAGAGTACCCGTCACGTCAACGCCGGTAGCGGTGGTGGTCAGCTTTGGTGCGTCATCGTAGTAAATAACAACTTCTGCATCATTATTACAATAAATGTAATTCTCTCCAGTATTACTTTGTAAAAACAAGTCATTATACTGAATATATAAATTTCCTGTCCCAGCCTCTGTTATATAACTATTAGAACCATCATGGTAAATTTGTAAGTCAGAGCCATCACCGAAGATGGCTTTGCTGTTGTCTGCAAAGTTAAGAGTTTCAGAACTAGCGTCCCATGTCATCTTCGCAGTCGTGCCATCCGAATCGTAGAAGCTGATGTCTCCTGTTGATGTGTCTACCTTAAATCGGTCTGTTCCAAATTCTGTTTCAACTAGAAATTGTGTATCGCCTTTTACAGTAACTCCTGCATCATTTGCGTTTAAGATAATGTTTTCTGCTGTAGAAGAAGCAATAACAAGATTGTCAAAAGAATCATCACCAATAGTATGACCATCACCAAAAGTCACAGTACCCGTTACGGCTGCGCCTGTGTCACTTGTTGCTATCCTAACACTACCATCATAGTACATGTAAGAAACGCCACCATTGTTTCCAGCAAACATGAGCTTATCTTCAGCAGCGTTATAAACTCTAAAGTTATTACCTTTTAATACTAAATTGCCAGTGCCTTGGTCGCTAACGTAACTATGGCTACCATCATGGTAAATCTGTAGGTCAGAGCCAGCACCGAACACAACTCTACCATTATCAGGTAAGTAGATGTCGTGACTAAAGATGGCTGAACCACTGTCTGACATATCCAAAGTGAGAGCGGTAAATATAGCACCATCATCTTTACCATTGAAGATAATATCAGCATTATCTTGAGGAGAATATACGACTAGATTATCAGAAGTATTTGTAAATCTTCCAAATTCTATTGCAGCATCATATAAACGAATTAGACCAGTGTCGGCATTAAGATTAATATTACCGTCTACATCTAGGGTTAAGTTACCAGATGGAACATCAATTTCTTTGTTGGCACCTGCAATGAAGTCAAACTGAGTAGTGCCGGCATCTTTGATGGTTACATTACCGCCATCAGCATCTAGAGTAATGTTACCAGAAGCATCTACGAGATATTCACCTGTAACATTGGTGGTAAAGTTGTCACCAGATGTTTGTGTGAAGGTTGTACCTGATGTTTGTGTGAAGGTTGTACCTGATGTTTGTGCAATGGTAGTACCAGTTGTTAAAGCATAAGAACCTGTACTTGCAGTTTGGACAATATTGGTTCCTGCAACATGTGTTAATGTTGTTCCAGCAGAATCAAGAATTGAACCAGATACATTGCGAGTAAGATTACCAGTCCAATTCTCTACGTTGGTAGCACCTAAGTCATATCGAACTCTAGTAGTAGCGCCATCATCAAAACGAATATTATTACCGTCAGCATCTAAAGTAATATCACCAACAGCATCTATAGTATAATTGTTCGGAACAGTAATAGTATAATTAGCGTCATCAGCTAATGTGTGGGTTACGGTATCTCCACCTGCTCCATTCTTAAAGATGATATCATTACCATCAGCATCCAGGGTGATATCTCCCGAAACATCTACAAGATACTCTCCAGTGACATTAGTGGTAAAGTTGTCACCAGATGTTTGTGTAAAGGTTGTACCAGACGTTTGACTAATAGAACCTGTTATGGCAGTGTCAGATATATTTGTACCAGCAGTTCTATCAATAGTGGTTCCAGCGTCTTCATCAATAGACCCTGTGATGTTGACAACAGAGTTTCCTCCAGCGGTTAATGTATAGTTAGTACCTACAGTATGTGTAGTGGTTGTTCCGGAAACCGTTTGTATAGAAGTTCCAGCCGAATCAAAGATGGAGCCTCCAACGTTGGTAGTTAAACTACCGCCTATAGAAATATCAGTTGTGGCCCCAAGAGTATAAGTTACTCTTATGTTCCCATCGTCTTTAAGTACAATATTGTCTCCAGCAGCATCTAATATAATGTCGCCCACTGTATCAACGGTATAGTTGGCGGGGGAAGTAATAGTGTAATCCCCATTGTCTGCTAATGTGTGTACAACTTCGTCCCCACCAGCACCATTCTTGAATCGAATGTCATTGCCGTCTGCGTCTAAAGTAATATCACCAGAAACGTCTAATACTAAATCTCCTGTTCGAGATACAGTACCATCAGTGGCAAAATTATAATCTGTAACACCTGCGTCTTTGAAAGTAATATTACCCCCATCCGCATCTAGGATGATATCACTAACAGTGTCTATAGTATAATTATTAGGAGATGCGATGATATAGTTACCATCGTTTGCAAGAGTGTGAGTTACAGTATCTCCGCCTGCGCCGTTTTTGAATATTATATCGTTACCATCAGCGTCTAAAATGATATCGCCTAATGCATCAACTGTAAAATTTCCTCGTGGTGCATTTAGTTGTAATGCACCAGCAGCACTATCATAGATAAATTCCCCATGAACAGTATTTGTTTTACCGTTATGGAGAAACAAACTTCCACCGTCTATTCTGAGATAAAGATCGCTGTCTTGCTGATTAATTCTGTAATCAAGTTCAATTAAGACTCCTGCTATATCGCTATCTTTCTCAAAAGAAGTTCCTGGATTGATAAGTAATGTTCTTTTATCACCAAGGTCGTCGCTTATTTGGTTGACTTTACGACGCATCTCATTGAGGTTATCAACAAGGGCGACAACTGTTGGTCTTGGGTATCCGTACGGGTCTGCCATTATAGTTTCTCTAATATTTTAGTTAACATGACTTTAATATCAGAAACTTCGCTTTGAAGGTCATTAACTTGCTGCTCTAGCATTTGGTTTTTTGCCTTTGCTTCAAGTTTTTTCTTTTTCCTTTCGCGGGCTGCTTCTGCTTCACGTTTATTTATATTAATTATCGCGCCCGATTGAGCGTCTCTTGCCAATCCAGAATGGCCGTCCACCTTTAATAAATCCATTAATCCACCATCGCTATTGCTCGTAAATCTCTAATCTTTGGCACTGCCGAAGAGTTGACAGACCGGAAAACAATCTTCAATTGATATTCACTAAACGAGTCTAGAGTTCCATCATCACCACCTATGAGATATGTATATTCTCTGAATATAGATGGATTATCATCAGAAGGTAATGTATTCTCAGGAGTATCCAATATCCAAGATTTATCAATAATATTTTCACCTTCTGCTGCAGTTCTATAGTAAAGGTCAAAGTTAGACCCATTGGGTCGGTTGGCAGCAAGCAATACTTTGATACCAACTGCGTCTTCTGCAAGAGTCACAGGAACGGTAATGTGTTTTGCTAGATGAGTACCATTATATGGATCTGTTTCTGGAATGTATTTAATTGGTACAATTTTACCATTAGCCGTGCTCGAGGCGTCTTGATCATCAATAATATTCTCGATCAACGTCAATGAACAACGTTGTAGATCAAGCATCGGAGAAACAAAACCAGCACTACTAGTGAAATCTATTTTTACTGTTGCTGATCTACCACCATTCAGATTTCCTGGTAGGTTCTCATTATAACGATTCGCAACAACTTTAGGATAATCAAAAGAAGTATTTATTTTAGGAGTAATTCTAGAATAAACAGTTGCCTTATCATATGGAGATATAATTGCTGGTTCTGGTCCTGCTACTGGTTTACCCGTGGTAAACTTATATGCCGCTGAGACCGAAGTATAGTTTGGTACAATTGTTTGTGCTTCGAGATTTGCAATATTGAAATGTACATTGCGGTCAGAATAAACATCATCTCCGCCCGTAACAGAAGTGACAGTAGCATTAGTATCAGCGTTGAAAGCATAACCTGCGCCATCAACTTTGGTAACTGCTCTTCTGCCCATTATTGCAGAACCTAAAATTCCGCCATAACTGGTGCTTGAATCAAGTCCAGTAACATTGGCCATATCATTGACCAACAACCCGCAGTCTTTATGCTCTACATAAATTTCAGGAGAACCTGCTGTCGTATAGATTGGATTTTCTTTTAATAATTTTGCTGGAACGTCTGCATTATTCAGAATAGCAAATCCACTACGTTTAAACGATGCTCTATAAATTTTGTACATCATGTCTATTTGTTGACTTGGTTCCCATATTCTAGAGTTTTGTGATTTGAAGAAAGATCCTAAAGAAGGCTGTTTGAGGATTCTAACATCACTCGACCCCAAAACAAATTTCTCCATTTCTGCCACGTAAACGTTATATTTTACTGTATTTGGAGCAATCACACAAATTGCATATCCAGTAAAGGGACTTAAGAAAACTGGTTCATCAAACTCGAAAATGGTTGGTAAACTATTAATCTGTGCCATTGTTGGAGTAGCATAAGTTTCTGTCACAGCAGTAACTTGTGACGCTGCCAAAGTTTTACTTGTCATAGATTGAAATGCAGAAGGAGCTCCATTTACTTCTGGGCGAATCTCTACTCGAACAGGAATGTTCGGATCTTTAGTTGCAAAAAATAATGCAACCTTGGTCATATAAATTCCATATTGATTATCGACATAGAAAGTTTGTGCAACTGGATCAACGTTCAATCCTCGTTTGCCGCCTCTGCCGCCTGGTCGACCAGTCTTCTTTGTTGGATAAACACCATGATTTATTTGTTTTGATGATATATTCCTAGGTTCTGTTCCATCAACAAGTAATCCGTTTCCGCCTGGGTTTACCGTCTCAACTTTTTCTGCAACATTAGGTTCAGGGTCAAATTGGGCTGCGGTTTGGACAGCTGGGGTGAGTGCAACTGAATATGCTGGATCAACAACAGGATTTCCGCTGATGGATGCATTAATTGAACTAATTAGGGCTGGTGCTTCTACTAAAACGACATCGGGTTCAACGCTGATAGTATCAGAGAGTGCCGCATTTTGTTCCGAAGTGTTTGTTGGTCCGGGATAATATGTACCCGTTGTCGTAGTACCTTCACCACCAGCACCACCCAAAGATCCAATAGTTACATAATTATATGGAACACTGTATCCATAAGGAAGCGTGAGGTTGGCAGATTCTACTACAGTTCCACCAGAGGTATTTCCAACCCCACCTTCATTGGAAAGTACATCGATTAATGGTCCGTTTTCAACCTCTACTTGTGCTTCAATAATTGGGTCATTTGCTGCTGGTTCAGCAGGTAAATCTGTATTATCCGCGTCAGTATTAGGTTCTGCAGAATCTTCATAAACAATAACTTCAATTATGATTGGGTCTTGTTCAACATATTTAATAACCTCAACCTCAATAATTTCCGGCGGCAAAGCAGCTGCCGGAACTTCTACTTCGATTTTTTCTACTACAACGACTTCAACACGTTCTTGTATGGTCGTATCAGATTCTGTTTCAACCAAAGTGTCTTCGGTATAATTTACAGTTGTTACTTCACCCAAAACCCTTGTTGACAAAACTTCTTTTTGCCTTGTTTGAAGCGTTCCTGCTGCTGTATATACGCTAGAAGCTTTACAAATTGCTGCAGCATCATTATTTTTATTTACATCTAATAATTTGAATTCTAAAGCACCGCAACGGAATCTCCAAACATCATCTTGTGGATTATAACCATTTGTTGTAAGCGCAGGGGGTCTAATATTAGGTATAAAGAATGATCCGATAACAGTACCAGAAGCATCGGTAGTTAGTGCAGTTGAACCCTGTGGGTGTGAAACAGTTGTACGACTAGTATTTGCATTTCCGTTATCTTCGGGTCTGTCCGCCCATTGAACATATGTAGATTCTTGTCGACACCAATTAGAAACATTATACCCATCGAAATAAGGAAATACGTTTGTATTTGGACGAAGTCCTTCTGCCATAAACCAAATTCTTCTCGACCTCATCCAAGGAATTAGAGCGGTCTGAACAATTCTATCGCCAATGACTTCTTGTATTGTCTCTGAAGAAACAATTCTACTTACAGTGTGTGCTGTAGTTGTTGTAGTAGTCGTGGTTGATGTATCTGTCACAGAAGATGTTGTTCCATCATCAACTGAAGTGGAATTTTTTACTACATTCTTAGATGAACCAACAACCTCGGATGTTTGGTTGGTGATTGATCCAACTTCTAAGGTATTTGGATCAGACCCAGCCCAGTTCCATTCATGTTCGTTCCACAAATACGCTTGTACTTTGTCTATTCTCTGTCCGCCGTCTACAACTTTGTTAGCGGCATATTCAACATCTTTCCACTCGTCAGAAGCGGGAGATAGTTTCATCGTTCCATTATAATTTGGTATTAAAAATGGATTTACTGGTTCTGCCCCTGAAGAAATATTAATGCTCTGCCATTCTAAATCTTCATATTGAAGATAAACATTATCACCCTTTTTAACAACTCCCTTAGAGGCAGATACATCAAACACCAAACGAATATTGTCAGCATCATATATTGGACGAACTACTTTACTTGCCATATCAACAGATGCTCTATAATCCGGCAACGATGTGGCAGAAAATACTTGATCAGCAAAGTTATCAGCAAAAAACCCAGACTTGGTTCTTAAATTACCATCAGCGTCAAGAACATTTAAATTTTTAGTGTCTAATTCTAATAAACTCAAAGAAGTTACTTCCTCGAGGCGATCAACTTTCTGCTCAATCTTACCAATATCTGCCATAGTATATCGACGGGATTCAATGTGTGTCGATTTTATGTCAGATGGATTCAAAGTGTTGGCGTTCATTAAGACCTTATAGAGTTCTAATGCACCTTCTGGCGTTTTTCTATACTGTGGGTTAGTTGATGGAACGCCCTGCATATACATAAATTTGCCTTCTTGCGTAAACAACAATTTGTCAGCGCGGGGCAAATAATAAGATACATCTGCAGTTATATTTGTTGCTCTCTTAGGTACAAAGAAATTATCTGTACCATTAACTACATTACCAGACGCGTCAAGGTCAGGACGAAAATCCAAAACGTTGAACAACCTAGTGGTTGCGTCAGATCTTGGTTGATAGGTTGGAATGTTGTCATATGTAGAAAGCAAACCATCAGTAACGTTATCTAAATAAGACTCAACAGAATAAAAATTACCACCTGGTTGGCGTGCATAATGATAGAATTTTGCATAAACTGGACCAGAATATGGGTATCTTTTGATTAATCTACTTTCTTCATAATGGGTATCTTTTTGCCCACCATCTAATGTAAAATACTGAGAGATATTATCTCCTGCTGCACTATCTTTCACTTCAGCCAGTTGATATACGTCATGTTGCCCTAAAGAAACCGCAGTGTTCCCAGAAGTTGTGACAGATCCAGGCGTTTGACCCAAATATCCGATTGTGGGGTATTTATTTTTTTCAACAGCGTTGGCAAGAACCTTATATCCAGCCACTTCATAATTGATATTATTTTGTAATCCAGAAATATCTGCTTGAGTTGAATTTCCATTAAGAACTATCGAAACCGGCACCTGACCAGAATCAGCACTAGCCACTATCCAATTAGAAGTGTCTGTGAAGTTAAATCCGTCTGAAGTTGTTATCGAACGAGTCGTACCCGTTCCAGTAATATTTTCTTCAAACTGGTAGGTATAAGTGATATCAGAAATTGCACTTGGTCTTGGCCTTGGAAGGCGGAATAATAAATCTTTGTTTCTTTCATCGCCTTTGACAACTGCTCGCGCTGGGTTTCCTTCCAAGACTATATTATAATAATCTGTGGCCCCTAACCCAATGCTTCTGGCAGTACGGAATCCGCCAGTAAACTGCGATGGAGATTTTCCGATATACAGTCTAGTTGTATTACCAAAACCTCTTTCTATTGCCCTTATGGTGATAGTACCTATAATAGAACCACCAGCGCCAGTTCCATTATAAACGTTTACTGGAGTATTTAATTCAGGAAGACCTCTATGCGTTGTATCATCAGTATTATCAACAACAATATATCTGTCATAGATCACAGGTATCTGTTCGTTCGTTACTAATTCTGCAGAAGTGGGTTTAGGAATTACCAACCTTGTTGGCGCTGGAGCAACTGCTCGGTGACCATTAATATATGCAATGCCCTTGGAAATATTTAGATAAAGTTTATCATTTACTGCAGAATCAACCTGTTCGAACTGAATCTTAAATGGTTCAACCATATAATTACCAGATTCTTCGAAAGTTCTTTTTGCTAGCACATCATTGATTTTGTTATATTGGTTTGATCCTGTGCCTGCTTGTGTAACAACGCCTTCGGTAATTCTCGCCAAGAAAACAAAGTTTTCTGTGGTTTTTACAGTTTCTTCTTTTGCTAATAGTAATCGAATCCTATATCTGTCTGCTCCAGGAGAAGTTAGGTTTGGTGTTCCTGATTGATTGTCAAATAGGTCAACAGTATCGCTGGAAGTGAAAATATCCTGAACAACTTTGAATCCGACGTTTCCAGTATAACCCGAAAAGTATTTTGACAAAATTAATGATTGCGGGTTGACATGTACGAAATGACCCAACACAAAAATATCACCCCCAGCCACTGATACTTTACAACCAGTGCCGAGCGGAGTAATACCAGAGGTGCTCGTGCTAGCAGATTCTATTAATAGATTACCAGCGGAACAAGTTAGAACTTCGCCTGGAGTAAACCTTACTGCTGTCCCTCCACTTGTTCCAGCAGAAGTGTCTGTATAAGCTACATAAATCGTTGGAACGTTCGTCGTATCATTACTTGCAGAACCCGCAAGAACATATTGAACAATTCTTCCAACAACACCAGAAGTTTGTCCTGTTATTGTCGAACCCACGTGAGAAGGAGAAAGGTCACCGCCAGTGGCGTTCAGCCTAACATATTCATAACTATTATTTACACTGACCCCACCAGGATTAACGATTGCTCCGTTTTTAAATAGATTATTACCCAGCCTTTGAATTTCGGCTTGGATAATAGATTGCATTTCATTCAGTTCTCTCGCTTGGAGAGCTCTTCCGCCGTTAAACAATACCTTATGGTATCCTTTACCTTCGGTCCAATCATCATTGTATGTTGTGGCAAATGTGTTTTGAGTAAATGTGTTAGGCATTATTCTGACCTTTAATATCTAATTACTATTTTCAAATCTTGCTGAGAAACGTTTTCTCTTGGGACTGCAGTTCGGTTATCTATGTAAATTAATTCGCCGCTAAATTTATCAATATCTGGGAAGATTTCCCTATTTGAAGAAAGCGTTGTTCCACTCGCACCACCCTCACTTGTGACAACCATATTTCCTGTAAACGGCGAATATCCCGTTGAGTCGTTTTGGTGATAAGTTAAATATCCTATACCAGCACTATCAAAGTATTTATCTACCACTGCTCGGGGCGTTGGAATGCCGGTGCCTGTTATAACATCGTCAATGGCAAAACTACCTGTCAACCCAGACATTTTAAACCCATCCAGAAAAATTCCAGTATTGGCAGTATACGCGGAATCGCCGACATGATTATAAATCAATGGGTTTTTCAGCAAAGCCATTTGTCTAAAATCTTGTCCACCTGCAATAATGGTTCCCGTTTCGTCGTTGATCAGACGAACATTGAACATATGTCTTGTGGCACGAAGGTCTATTGTGGGGTCTCCGCCCAGACCCAACGGCGGTCCAAGAATCGGTACACATTCACCAAGTCCATCAACAATTGCCTCAGCATAATCGTAACCAGTTCCGAACAACCATCCACCAGAACCATTACTGTCAACTTCAACTGATATTAGATTACCAGCATTATCAATAGAAGCTCTTGCTTGCGCTTGAGTTCCATTTCCAACAACCGTAACCGTCGGGGGAGTAACATAAGAAGCAGAGCCATTATTTGTGACTTTATATCCAACTATTTGTTGGGGGGTTGCTGCATCTTGAATGCTTTTCTGTTGAATTATTGTTGCTTCGTCTTCAGGGCCAGCAGAATCAACATATCGTACGGGCATAAATTTAGTTGTCACATATTTGTCAGTATCACCAACGCTGATGGTATACATGAATTTCCAGAAATATCCATCGGCAGTCTTAAATGGGTTTACTGATACACCAGTTGGTTCAACAATTGATGGTATTATGTTACCCGCGCCATCGATGCCAGAACGCAAACACATATAAACTTGGTTCAACTGAGTAATAACATAATATTTTGTGTTGTCGGTAACATCAGTTACGGTATCATCGTAGGCTTGATAAATTGTGCCTGACTGCCAGTTATACCTCGGAATAACATAAGATAAATTGAATACTCGTTTGGCAGACTGCATGGAAAGTCTAGTCTGTCTACTATAAGAAATAGATTGCAAATTATCTTGAAGAGATACTCCAGGCGGAGTATCTGTGTTGTTCCATTGTTCTGACCTTCCGACACAAATATAGTAAGTGTCTCCAGAATCATACGTTTTTTTAAGATTTCCAGACAGTTGTCTTTTAAAATCGTCTGTTATAGTTGCAGTCATGTTATCTAGCCTTTTATCCTAATGTTACATCGCTTGTGTTTACAACATACCAATAAGTGCCATCCCATATAAGGTGAGCAGTTTTATTTGCCCCTAATTCGAACCAATTTCCTTGAGCAAAACTAGTGGGAGTAACCCGTAATGTATTTGAAGCAATTCTACTTGTTATGTATTTTACTTCTCCAATCACCGATCCGTCAGGAAGGTTTTGGAAGACAGCTCCAACAGGGTCGGCGTCATCTTGAATTATATACGGCTCTGTTGCGCTATACGTAGAATTGTTTGATGTCTCCGCAACAGTCGCGTTTCCTTCGCCGAATGCAACTCGGAGAGACAATAAGGTTGCACCAGCCCCCTTACCTCTTAACCGAAGATCCACATCAGTGTCTGATCCGGTCGGGATCAAATCAATTGGGTTTCCGGTTAATGAATTAGAAATAGACAACGAATTGACAGGAATTAATCCTGAGGTGCGATCTTCCAAATTCAACATTGGAGCGCCACCGTAAGTCTTTATGTCGCCTTCTATTCTTGGACTAATTAACTGATCAGAATCTAAAACCTTATTGCTAATTGTTTGTGGATGACTAGCAAAAACAAATTCATCGTCACTACCCAATAAAGGAAGGGTGATGTTTCTATTATCAATAAGTTCACTTGGTACGACAGAATACTGGTGCGTGTTTGTGGTATCGCCAAATTTTGGAGTAACCAACACAGGGGTTTCTAAAGTTTTGTTTTTTAAAGTCTGTGTCGCTGAATCAATAACAAAATCACCCGTATAATTAGGAACCTTTGCAAAGTTATTTTGAGTTGGCGAAATAACTGATATATTAGTTTTGAATGTCTGCGCCGGATTCGAAATATTTATGCTAGCACTATCAAAATCGATTAACTCAGACAAAGATAAATCCGAACCAAACTTTCCATATAGTTCAGCGAAATTAGCGTTTAATTTAACACCAGCAGAACGAAGGGAATCTCCAGTTCCATCATTTGCCGTTGTTCCCGTGAAAATAGTTTGTCTTGCCATTTTGAAATCCAGTTTAATCTTTGGTTATTTATAAGGTTATTGCCTATCCATCGTCGTTAATCCACCACGGAACACATTAGTCGTTGGCGAAGAGTCCGCGGAGAAGTCAATGTCATGTCCAAGAACTTGATCAGAATCAGGAATGCCAACAAGTGCATCAACATCAAAGGTTGGGTATGATGGCACATACGCGGAAGCGTAATCAACGCCAGGAATACCCGCAGGTCTATATGTTGGTTTATCGCCATTAACAACAAAACCGCCAACTGTTCTAAGAAGCGAAGAATTGAACCTAGAGATATCTTGGATAGAAAGACTGCTATCAAATTGATCTTGATGGAACCTATCCAAATCAGTCTTAACTTCTCCTATCATTGTCCTATCTGAGTCAAAAACGTTAAATCCTGCTTCCGCCTGATCTTCGCCTAATGTAGAAGATCCTGAAAATCCTGATAATGTTGGTACGATAGGATCTAGCGGACCAGCACTATCCATAAGGTCGTATCCATCGAACACTAGAGGTATAGCATTACCCAACGCATCGTTTCGAGCATAAGAACCAAACCCAAGCTCGCTGATAATCTGCAATTCTCCCCCAAGATAAAACCCTGCAGGATGAACAAAAAGTTTATATATTTCTTTCCATTCAGTGATTGGTATACCAACTTTGATTAGAATAGCATAAGTTTGATATAGTTTATCGTCGGTTATAAATTTGAAACTATCAGGGCCAATCTTAGAATCATTTAGTTTGAAAATGTTTTCTTTCGTATAAACAACTTCTGGATCTTGTTGATAGAACGTTCGAAAAAATTGTTGAATAGAAAGTTTAGAACCCTTTGATTTGTATAACGAGCTCGATATTTTTGCAGCTGCTCTTTTATCTTTGAAACCCTGAAAATAACTTTCCCCCAAAAGAAGTTCATCTTCCATAAATCCTAAAAGAACTTCGTCCGTCTCACTAATGTCTTTTGATTCGAATAGATGATCGACCAATTCTGCTGGTGAATCTGTTGATTCTAAAAATTCATAATAAGTTTCTAGAAAATTAATAAATTTGGGGTAGTCAATCGGAAAACTATCAGGAAGAATTTCCCGCACCCTTCTATCATAGAGAGATATTTCTCTTCGGTTTTTTTCTTTATATCCTCGGTGTGACATTATTAATTACTTTCAACAATTACTGGTCTAGTCAAAGAAAGTTCAGTATCATATTCTAATATACTATTTCTTACTGGTGATATTGCACTTTGGTTTGCGGGAAGAACAGATATCTTGATATATGGTACGTTATTAGTGATATTTTGCGGAGCAAATCCAACTAGTCTTAGCGTCCCAGAAACAGCGTCATAAGTTCCGATATTAGAAAGAAAAGGCGAAGAGTTCGCTTGATCGATTATTTGAATAATATTGCTATTTAATTTGTTTCTCAAAAAACACGTTCTGTTGGCATAAGTGAATAATGAAGAAGTAATTATATACTCTTTATCGTCGGGCGCAGCAATAGCGACTGGAAACCTTATCAAATAATCCGTCGTAATCCCAAACCTGCTTGTAACTGTTTGACCGTCCGCAGAAACTATTTGTGGAGTCAACCTTTGTTGCATTCTAATTTCAGATCTACTTGATAACACAGAAGGATCAACTTTATCGATTTCTGTTAAAAGATTTGACCTTCTAAATGATTTGGAAAATTTGCCAATATTATTATCAAAGTAATCATCAACGGCTGATTGAACATTTGCTTTGATAGCGTTAGAACCAAGAGTTGTGAATTTTGGATTATATTGGTAAAATACCCTTGCTTCAATGTAAGTAATTACTGGATCGACAAAGCGAAGGTTAAAAGAAACGATAGAAAGGTTATTTACATACTCTCTAATTTGTATTTTCAATGCAGCAATTTCTGCAGGAGTCAATCCGTTAATGAAATTTATTGAAGTGAACACTGCTCCATATTCAGGAACATCAGCGTCTTCCCCACCCCAAGACTGAATTTCTTCAATGTATTGATCAAAGTTTCGGAAAATCAACGTTGAATAATCTGACGCAGTTACCATTCTATTTTGAGTGGTATATTGAAATGGTGCGTTTTTTCTAATAGATTCGTTTGTCTCTTTTTCCGATCCACCAATAGAACTAAAGATGGTGGTATTGTCTATAACTGCTTCAATTAGATCACCATTAGTTTTTGTAACCTCAAGTTGTTCTGTTGAAGTGAAAACCTTTGCACCATTAGCAATACTGCCGCTACAAGAAATATATTCAACTTCAACTTTGTTCCCGGCCGAAGGAGTGATACCTAATGTATTTCCGTTACCAAAAGATAGTTCATAAAAACCGTTTGGGGTTTCTTTTAAAACATATATTTGTGAATCGGACGTAATTGCTGTTGCCAGTTCTAGGTTGGTATATATGGTATATTCTACTGCCGAAGCGTTCTCGAAAACTTTAATTATTGCTGTATTTAAATCTAAATTCTTATCCGGAATAACATACAATTCTGTTTCGCTAACAGGTCCAACTATGAAGGTTTTTGTTTTTCTAGTGCCTTCATAAATTGGGATATTTGTTGGGGTTTGAGAAGAAGAGAGTTCGAACGTATAATTTCCGCCGCCGTCATTGGACGCTGTAATCTGATCTCGAGTTTGGAAAGTATATGTAATGTCATTTACCGAAGATGTAAATGTAAATCCTGGGTCAATAGTTATTTTTTGCGGTAGGTTGGTGCCAGTCAAAGTAGTCTTCATATTAACATATGCGATTGACGAACTTCTGGATCCAGGAACATAACCGATTGCTTCCGATAAAGAAACAAGAGAACTTCTCAATTGAGCAGTTCCTAAAAACGATTCATTTAAAGCATAGTTGGCAATCAAAGCATTATAGTGAGTATTATACGCAAGAACGTCTAAAAGATTAGACAACCCAGAAGCCTCAAATTCATAATCGGTGAATTCTTCTTTTGCGGCAAAGAAAGTCTTAAGATTGTTTTTAATTGTATCAAAATCAAGCGCAGTTGATTTAATTGTTGTTGCCATTTTATCTTAACCTCGAAACTGTAGTTTCAAATGAAACTGTTTGTTCTGTGTTTCTAACCTGAAATTTTAATAGTATTGTAATCAAATTCATGTTTTCTTGAGATTTTACATCTATCTTTCTTATAATAGCTCTAGGTTCATACGCTTCAATTGTGCTTTTTATTCTTTCGATCAATTCGCCTGCAGTATTATCATCCGCCAACTCGAAAAGATAACTTCGAAGGTCAACCCCAAAGTCTGGGTCAAAAGGTTTGTCAAATCTGTTGCTTATCAATATGTTCTTGACCGCTTGTTTCACAGCAGCAGTTTCGGTTTTTTTAAAAACATTTCCAACATTGTTAGCGGTAAATGACAAATCTAGATCTTTGTATACTGTCTTCCGAGAACTAGTAATACTTATTTTACTAATATCTGCGTCTTCTTGAGAAAATACTTTAGTTGCCATTTTATTATCTTATTATAGAACTGGTTTTATTTATAATGCAGGTAAGACTTCTAGCAGCTCATTTTTTGATAAAAGTGCTCCATTATATGTTGTGCTCAAAGTTTTGTCGAAAGAAATGTTAAAAGTTTCGTTTGCAACAGGCATAATCAATATTATTTGACAAGAGAGTTTTCCTGATGGATCGAACGTATCATAATCTAAAATCATTTCTTGATATGGTTGGTAATCTTTCCAGTATTCTGCAAGGTCAAACGACATCTCGAGGTCGATCTCTCCGTTTTTACCAATCAATTGGTATACTATTGCTCGCCCAGTCTGTTTGTATTCATTAATTCCTGTTGGTACTTCATCAATTGCTGGTTTGTAAATACCCTCAGCAACAATTAACCGATTCTTAGCAAACTGTTTGTTGGAAATTGCGCTTTTCATCGCTTCGGCTTGTAGATATAATTGACGAGCAATAAGCGTTCTGTCCCCAGTAAGATTTTCAAACTGAACCCGAGTTCCTGGCGCACCCAAGAATTTGGCAATAGTAATTCCTGGCGCAAGAGCGGTAGAAGAAGTAATTTCAGATCTAAAGTTCGGATTGTATACCGGATCAACCAAATATATCATGACGGAGTAAACCTCTTGCTTCTGTTTTCTGATGGGTTATTGCCAAGCAACGTTCGTCCAAACCTCAAAGAAGGTTTCTTACTGGACGCTCTTCCCAATGCTGGTGGTCTTTGATCTGCATAACTAGAAGACAATCTTCCCTCGCCAATCAATGCGCCAATAAATTTTTCATTATTAAAAATAGATGGATCTCTTAACTTCGAACGTATCTCGTGAATGCTAGGTTCTCTTGTCATAAGGTTGTCGTAATCGTCTGACTTCAAGATTTCTAGTTTTAATTCATCTCCTGGATCAACCTGAACATCTCGTATGCCATAATTACCTGAGGATAATATTGGAGTCATAATAGCGGTGGTTGGCATATCCGCTGTTCTTTGTATTTGTATGTATGGCATTTTCGTAGGATACGTTTTAGCATCCCTCTCCTTAGATGCCCCAGTAGCTGTTTCTACTTCAGCAGGGGCTGATTGTGCGAAAGAAGCTTCTCCCGCCTTATTGGCAAAATCGGATGTGATTGCTTCTGTCGCTTTACCGATAAAGGTTCCATAGTAAGTCGTACCTCCGATTCCAGCGCCCTCTGGAGGTCCAGAGTAAGTTTTGCCGTAATGGTCGATATAATGCCCACCGATTGTTCCTGTAACGCCCAAAACGCTTACAGTGTCTCCGTTAATGTTGGTGATTTGAGAAGAAGCAACCCATTCGTCAACCGCAGTAGTTACTAATTTTGTTCCTGCCGTAAATTCTACAGACTTCTCAACATAGTTTTTTTGATCACCTTTAACAAATACATTGCGGTCAGACAACAGAGTTTCTGTATTGACGTCAATAACTTTAAGATTGCGCGAACCTTTGACGGTATGATTCTGATTCTCGTCAACAGTCTTGGTGTGATTGCGGTGTATTTTTTCTGTCTTATTGCCAGCAGTCGTAATATTAATATTGCCTTCTACTTCTAAGTTATAATCTCCTGCAATCTTTACATTGACATTGCCTTTATATACTAGATCTGCTTGACCCTCAACAATAACAACGTCATCACCACCAGTGATTGATACTTTTTTATTCACAGACGAGAACAATACGCTTCCGTCAGCGCGTAACTCAACTCCAGCGCCAGTTCGA
>Ga0181555_1001168_pt1 | contig 24093 bp, 16 predicted proteins | sample 011ome_15_FD_145601 | JGI IMG/M metagenome (GOLD analysis project Ga0181555, IMG submission 145601) | Coastal salt marsh microbial communities from the Groves Creek Marsh, Skidaway Island, Georgia - 011504AT metaG (spades assembly) | ecosystem: Environmental > Aquatic > Marine > Intertidal zone...
AGCCAGCAGCGGGCCAGCTGCAGGCTTGGCTGGCGTCTGGTTTATCAGACCCTCGGATCATACGCGACCCGAGCGATATATTTTCGATTCTGCAAGTCAACACCGGTAGTTCAAACGCGTCGTCGGTTGAAGTTACAGCCTATGACCTTCAGGCCAACTACCGCATGAGTTTCAACAGGTTAGGTGACTTCCGGTTTAACTTGCAAGCGACGTATATTGATTCGTTCCTTTACCAAGAAGATCCGACTAAGCCTATAGTTGAAGCAGCAGGGAAGTATAACGATGTCACTGGTGCGGCTCCAGAATTGCCTCAATTGAAGGCCAATCTTCAGATTGGTTGGAACAAAGGGGACCATTCAGTTAACGCTATCGCACGTTACGTTGATGACATGCCTTATGACGGCCCACTATTTACTCACTTAGATTATTTTGCCAACTATAATCGACCGGGTAATATAGGCGTGGAGGGAATCAAGGCTTGGAGCCAAGTTGATATGACTTACACTTATCGCGGTCTGGAGTTTATGGGTAGCGATATTAATTTCAGTGTAGGCTCTCGTAACTTGTTTGACAGAGAGGCGCAGCGCTCGCCAGAATTTGCGGGTGTGCTTGGAGGATTGCAGGATCCTATGGGTCGCAACTTCTTTGCTCGAGTACAATTCGACCTCTAAGCTCAATTCGGAGTTTAGGTCCTGTTCTGTGTGAACTGGACCTAAACACGATTAGAGCAGCGCAGTATTACGGCGCTACCAAGAAAACCCGCATCTTCACTGCTGTGACGTTGCGGGTTTTTTTGTGGTTTTTCGCGACCGCGGTCTCTCCTTTTTGTTGATTCTTAAGGTGTAACCCTCTAACTTACGGTAGTGTCGATTTTGTCCTTGGAGGCAATTATGAAAATCCGTCAATTATTTGTTTTTTCAGCAGTATTACCAATAGCCATTACGGCAAGCAGTTTTTCGATAGCGCAACAAACAGAGGCTTACGAAGCGCCTCGCACGGAATATGGCCAGCCCGACCTGCAAGGAGTATGGAATTTCAGCTCGAATATTCCCATGCAGCGTAACCGCCGTTTCGGAGAGCAAGAGTTTCTCACGGCCGAGGAAGTAGAGGCAGAGCGTGCGCGGGTTGAGGCAGCGGCTGCGGCTGCGGCGGCTGCCGCCGCAACGCGTGTTGTCGATCCAGACGCGCCACCGGTGGGGGATAATCCCGGCGGCTACAATGATTTCTGGTTTGAAAGCGCCGGTATCGGCGATCTCGTTAGAACATCACACATCGTGTATCCGAAGGACGGACGCGTGCCAGAGGCGGTAGAAGGCGCGCCGAGACAGTATGGCGGCCTCGGTCCAGATATTCCCGGCACGCGACCTGTTCGCTATGTTGTCGGTGGTATTGCAAAAGACGGATACGAGGATCGCGGACTCTCTGAGCGTTGCATCGTAGGCTTCAATTCAGGTCCTCCTTTTGTGCCAAGTTTGTACAACAACAACGTGCAGATATTTCAAAGCAAGGACACTGCAGTCATCATGACTGAAATGATCCACGACGCACGGATAGTGCCTCTGACCAAAGACGCGCCAATCGATTCTGACATCCGCCTGTGGTCCGGAGACTCTCGAGGCTGGTGGGAAGGCGATACGTTGGTTGTTGAAACTCAGAATTTCAATGGCCTCCGACAAACATTTAATTCCACCGGCGCCAATATAGATATGGTGCTCACTGAGCGCTTTACGCGCACGGCTTACGATACGGTAGAATACGAATTCACGATAGACGATCCGTCGACATTCACCGACAAAATCACAGCAATTGTGCCAATGACTAAAGTGGCGGGGCAGATATACGAATACGCTTGTCATGAAGGTAACTACGGTATGACCAATATTCTCCGTGGAATGCGCGCAGAGGAAAGAATGGCGGCCGAAGGCGCGAGTGACTGAGACTAAAGAAAACGGTGAGGTGCGCACAGTACCTTACATTCGCAATCAAAGGTGGCGCGCAACTAGGGTTGCGTAAAACAATTAGCAGAAGCATCAAAGGGCAGTACATGAACACAAGAATGAAAAAAGCAATCGCGGCCTCGGGCCTTGTATCACTCGCAGCAGTGCTAATTTCGACAGCGGCGCTCGCGCAAGAAGTAGCCCGCACGCCGAGCGGTAAACCTGATCTAAGCGGGATTTGGCAGGCGATGACATCGGCTCACTACAATGTCGAGCCTCACGCCGCTGCAGAGGGGCCACATTCAGATGTTATGGGTGCTCTCTCAGCAATCCCGGGAGGTCTGGGTGTCGTCGAGGGTGGCAGGATCCCCTATAACGAGCAGGGCCTACGTCAACGTGACGCAAATCGTATCGACGCGATCGACAAAGATCCGCTAACAAAATGCTATATGCCCGGCGTGCCTCGTGCAAACGCGCTTCCTTTCCCCTTTCAAATCGTGCAGTCACAAGAAGTAATTTTGATTGCCTACGAATTCGCCGAAGCAAACAGAATCCTCTACGTAGACCAGCCTGAAATAGAATCGCAGGTGGATGCATGGATGGGGCATTCTAATGCCCACTGGGAAGGAGACACATTAGTCGTTCGAGTTACAGGCCAAATGCCAGATACGTGGTTTGACCGTGCAGGTAACCACCATAGCTGGGAAATGGTAGTTGAGGAGCGTTATACGCCGATGGGTCCAAACCACATCGATTACAGCGCGACTATTACAGACCCTAATACGTTCACTGCGCCATGGACTATAAGCTTCCCGCTTTATCGCCACCTCGAAGAAAACATGCAGTTGTTAGAATTTAAATGCGCAGAGTTCTCCGAAGAGTATCTCTATGGCCAGTACCGCAAGCCTGGTACACCGAAGGGTAACCCGAAAGAGTAATCTTCTCGGGGTGAGAAGCCCACTCGCTCAAAACTCGTTGGTCGTTCATCGCAGCATCCAATGAAGGCTTTACTAAAAAACCGCACTTATTAGTGCGGTTTTTTTGTATTGGAGAAGCACTCACCTCTGCTGAAAGTGACTCGGGTGCAGTTTAGATAGTCAGCGAGGTGAGCGCACTGGCGTTGCCGATCTCGCCACGGACGAAGGTGTTAAAAGAAAGCGTAATTCTCGTACTGTCCGTTTTATTCGGCACAACGTCATGCAAAAGACTCGAGGGAAACAAAATCAGCTGTCCATAGACCGGTTCGAACCAGCGACAGGTGGCATTGAAATCGTTCAACTCTGAGAAATTGAGTTCGAGTGGGAAAAGCGGATTAAAGCGATGAAATCGGATGGGGGGAAGCTTGCCGCCACCGGAGAGGAACAGCACGCCGCTTAGGACACTGTTCGGATGATTATGCAGCGGATGGTATTGATCTTTTCCTGCCTTATTCAACCAAGACTGCGTAATGTATAGATCGATAGAGTTATCGAGTTTTAGTAAATTTTCGGTGTAGCTGTTTATCTGTTTCAGAACAAAATCCTGCAGGGAGGCAAGCTCTGGCTGTTCCAAAATTCTGTCGCTGATGCTCTTGAGATTGCCCGAATTGTCACAGTACTCGACGTTGCGAATATAGTCCTCTTCTCCTGAGCTCAGAGCATATTTCGTACTACACACCATGACAGCGCTTGAGAAGAGGGGAATTATTGAACTCATGTAGACTCCTTAGGTGCTAAAGCCCTGCTGAGTAGACTTACTCCGCTTGAATCGCCGCTGCAACCGCCTGTACCTCGTCGAGCACGCGCAGGAGGTTGCCGCTCCACATTTTTTCGATCTGCTGCTCAGTGTAGCCTCGGCGAACTAGCTCGAGCGTAACATTGAAAGTTTCAGAAGCATCGTTCCAACCCTCAATGCCGCCACCGCCATCAAAATCTGAGCTGATGCCAACATGGTCTTCGCCGATTAGCCCAACCATGTAATCAATATGGTCGACGAAATCAGAGACCGTGGCAGGTGGTGCGGTTGCATTAACCTCGGCGCCGACTCTAGCCCTGACCTGCGCATTGACCTCTTCGATTGACGCTTCGTAGTCCGCGCGAGCAGCGTCACTTAGTTGAGCTATCTCAGCGGGGGGTAAAATCTCGATCTCGAGAGAGGCGGCAATGCTTTCGGTGAGTGATCGCCTGCCTTCTTCTAAATGCACACGGCGCGCTTCGTTGATATAGCTACCGAACGCAACCGTTTGAACTACGCCGCCGTTTTCCTTGATCGCGAGAAGCATCTCGTCATCGAGATTTCGTGAGTGGTTGGTTAACGCGCGAGCGGAAGAATGAGAGGCGATAAGCGGCGCACGGGTGAGTTCCAGCATCTGCATAATCGCGTCTTTTGATGGGTGGGATACGTCAATAATGATGCCCCATTTATTCATCTCAGCGACCGCTTGGCGGCCTAATGCACTAAGACCTCCGTGGATATAGTCCTGCGCATCTTCTCCAGTATTCGAATCGGCAAATTGACTGTGACCATTGTGTGCGAGCGACATATAGCGGCCGCCTCGATCATGAAAATCTTTGATATTCGAAAGATCTAGCCCGACAGGGTAGGCATTCTCGATCCCGATCATTGCAACCTGTTTGCCCTCTGCGGAGAGTCGCCTTACATCATCTGATGTATAGGCTATGCCAATCTCATCTGGAGCGATGTCTTCGGCGAGGCGATGAATCGCATCGAACTTATCAATCGCATTTGCATAGGCGGCTGCATATCCCGCCTCATCAAGTGTTGACTGCCCTGTGTAGACGATAAACCAGGCAACGTCTAATCCTCCAGCTGCCATTTTTACAAGATTAACCTGGGTATCCAGATTCATGGTGTAGTTCACTGTTTCAGTAAAATTACCCGTGTTGATGTCGGCGTGCGTGTCGATTGTGATTACTCTATCGTGAATACCGCGGGCACGATTGACGAGTTCAGCGTCATTTTCTTGCCGAGACTCAACGGGTACATCACTTACAGGCGCTGCAACCTCTGGTGAGTCGCCGCACGCACTAATACTCAGCGCTATAATCGCTGCGAATACTGCAGAATGCCCGTATTGTGGGAGGCAAGGAAAGAATTTTTGAGTATTGAGAAGCGGCATAGTCGGGGCCTCAGTGCATTAGCAATTGGGTTGATGCGGATGCCTGCAGTTAAGACAAGCGGTTGTTATTAGTGCGCCTAGCTGAGGTAGGTGCTATTAATGGGAATAATTTAGCATCGGCAGACCAAGAGTGACAGTCCTCTAAGTCTGGCGGTAAGCAAACTAGTTCAGCCGAGCGCTAAATCTGCTAGACTTCCCAACCTTGTAATTGGCTCGAGCGACTTAAGTCATAGTCCCGCCATCGCAAAATAGCAGAACTCACGCGGCAGTCGTCGTTAAGAATGACGCTCGATAGCGTAAGTTGAGATAGCGGGTTCGATTTTTCGATTCGATAAGTATAAAACACACAGCAACGGCGGAGGCCACGATGACTCATAAGGGTTTACTAAAAAGTTTTGTATTGCTGATAAGCCTAGTATTGGCGACAGCCTCCTTCGCCGAAGGCGGGCGTACTCCGCTGCGCGTAAAAAACGGTATTGTCACAAGCGCCTCGCGTCTAGCCTCACAAGCCGGTGTAGAAGCCATGCAGGCAGGTGGCAATGCTGTGGATGCAGCGATTGCAACGGCATTCGCGCTCGCGGTTACCTGGCCTACGGCGGGCAATATCGGCGGTGGCGGATTCATGGTGTATCACGGTGAAGACGGTGATGCGACAACCTTCGATTTTCGCGAAAAGGCGCCGTTAGCGGCAACCGAACGTATGTTTTTGGGTCTCGATGGCAATGTAGTTAACAATTCAAACCACATGGGTGCTCTCTCCGTTGGCGTACCCGGCACGGTAGCCGGACTTTGGAAGGCGCATCAGGAGCGCGGTTCTCTGCCCTGGGAGCAGCTAGTCGCGCCCGCCATCAAACTTGCCCGCGAAGGCATTCCTATAACCTACGCGCTGCAAAGCGGATTTCTCCGCAACAAGTCACGCTTCGATTTGTACCCCTCTTCTCAGCAGAAATTTTTCAAAGCCGACGGTTCATCTTATGAGCTCGGCGAGCTGTGGGTACAAGAAGACCTTGCCCACACGCTAGAGCTTATCCAAAAAAATGGACGCGACGGTTTTTACAAGGGTGAGAATGCAAAGCGTCTCGCTGACTACATGGCGGCAAACGGCGGCATTATCACCGAGGAAGACCTTGAGATTTATCAGCCGGTCGAACGAGCGCCCGTGCGCGGTACCTACCGTGGGTATGAAATCGTCAGCATGCCTCCTCCTAGCTCTGGCGGCGTTGCGTTAATCCAAATGCTGAATATTCTCGAAGGCTATGATCTCGGTGCTATGGGGCATAACTCATCAGCCTACCTGCACGTGCTCACAGAATCTATGCGCCGCGCCTATGCCGACCGCGCGGAGCATTTGGGCGACCCAGATTTTAACGAAGCGATGCCGATCGCGCGGCTTATGGACAAAGACTACGCGGCGAAGCAGCGAGCGACGATCGACATGGCAAAAGCAGATATCAGCGATCCATCGAAGTTTGCTGAGCCCTATGAGAGCGAGGAGACAACGCATTTCTCGGTTGTCGATAAAGACGGCAACATGGTCAGCATGACCTATACACTCGAATACGGCTACGGCTCGGCGATGGTTGTTGCCGGCGGCGGTTACTTGCTCAACAACGAAATGGGTGACTTCAATGCGATGCCGGGTGTGACCAACGCGCGCGGGGCAATAGGCACTGCACCTAACCTGGTCGCGCCGCAGAAGCGAATGCTATCCAGCATGACACCAACGATCGTCGCAAAAGACGGTAAACCAGTCTTTACCGCGGGTAGCCCAGGTGGCAAGACCATCATCAATACAACCATGCAGCTAATTTTGAATGTGATAGATCACAATATGAATATTGCCGAATCGGTTGAGGCTGGGCGGATTCACCATCAGTGGCTGCCAGACGTGACGAGCATCGAAGAGCGTGCTGTGTCCGCGGATTCACTGAAGTTGTACGAAGCGCTTGGACACCCTGTTCGTGTTCGCGGCGAACAGGGTGCAGCGATGGCGGTGTATCACGACCGAGAAGCAGGTTTATTTCTGGGCGCTTCGGATTCGCGTCGAGGCGATGGCGCTGCCGTTGGCTATTAAGCGGTATCTGAGCTATTCCCCCGGGTGATATTCCCGTTCTAAATTAGCCTCGATCTGCTCGGGGTAAAACAATACGTCGCGGAAGCGGCCTTCTGTATAGAGGGCCGCTTGATCATCGAAGTGTGGCGAGGCAGGGTCATTGCTCAGGCCGCCGACCGTAACCGCCTTAGCGCGCACTTTCTCCCCGAATTCGACAGCCGCGACAAAGCTATTGCCGCTGGTACCGTATAGACGGTTGGTTCCAGGATAGCTGCGACTTCCAAAGGAGGCGAGCGAGCCCCAGCGTGCTGAGGCGAAGGCAACCGGCAGGCTAGGTTTACTGTCGTCAAACTGCTGCACGATGGCACCGTCGTTACGCTGATAACGATTAATTTCGCCCCAAGGCACCTGCCAATTTCCGAATCCATCACTAAGCGTTGTCATCGCATTTTCAAGGGCAGCAATCCGCTGATCATCCGTAATTTGGCTCGCAAGATAGTCGTAAATATCGCTATTCGAAGCCGCCGCCAGCGGTTGGGCTTCACGCATCAGCGCCTCTCCCCAAAAAATAGCGAGCGTTGTTTGAGTCGAATCTAGCGTAAACCGCGTGTCCCAGCCACTCAGGTGGGCAATCGCTTCGCGAGTTTCAGGCGCTAGGCCGGGCTCTTCTTTTAATGCGATGAGCGCAGGTAGAAGCGGATCGAAAGCGACGAGCGCGGAGTCATAGGCCGCCTCGATCAGACTGTCGAGGGTAAAATCGGTTTTGTCTTTAAGCACTCTCACCGCATGAATGCCTCGAGGATTCTCAACATAATTGGTCATGTAGCGCGGATAGTCTTCGGCCCTCGGGCTAAATTCGCCGGCAGCCGTGAAGGGCCAGTTATTAGTATTCTGGATCCAGCCGTTCTCGGGATTTAACAGCGTAATCGACTCCTCGAGCGTGTGCAGGCCCTGCCACTCAGTGGCTGCGTTGCTGCCGTCGAGTGGACTGTTCCAATCGAAACGGAGATCGCGCCGAGGGATGAAGTTTCCATGATAGTAAGCGATGTTTCCCTGTGCATCCGCGTAGACGGTGTTGTTAGACGAATTGGTATGCAGACGCATATTCTCGTAGAACTCATTATGCCCAGAGACTTTTGTGCGTAAGTAAGACTGAGTCAGCGCATCGACGGGCTCTTGCATGAGTTTGATGCTCACCCAATGGTCGCCTTCCCCACGGACGATAGGGCCATGATGGCTGTGGTAAACCGTAAAAGTTCGTTGAGCGAGCCCCTCGCCAGAGCGGTAGGGCAGGGTAAGCACTGTTTCTCGAAGCTTCCGCTCACCGCCGTCGTAGGCATAGTAAACGCCGTCATCGCGCTCTGAAATTGTTTCGAGATAGAAGTCGATCGCGTCTGCGCGGCTCGAGGTATGCATCCATCCTGCTTTCTCATTAAAGCCCTGATAAACGAAAAATTGGCCCCACGTCACGGCGCCATAGGCATTGAGACCCTCCTCGCTGACCATATGCAGCTCAGAGCGAAAGAAGAATGAGGTATGTGGGTTAATCATCAGCAACGCGTTGCCATTCAAGGTATTGCTTGGCGAGATAGCGAAGCCGTTGGAGCCCCGCGGCTCGTTGTCAGAGACGGCGATTCGTTGCGCAATGCTGTCACCGTTTCCGTAGAAGTCTTGCAGACCCCTGAGGTTAACGCGCTCTATATCACCGCCAATGCTTCCTTCCGAAAAGGTCAGTGCCATCCATGGTTCGAAATGAGTGATAACGCGAGGGTTAACCTCGGGGTGTGTATATAAGAAATAATTTAGGCCGTCGGCAAAGGCGTCCATCAATTTTTTGAGCCAGGCGGGACTTTGTTCATATTTTGCCTGCATGTCGATGGGGTCGATAAACAGCTTCATCCGTAGATCACGGTAGAGCTCTCCTTCTCCTTCAGCTTCGGCGAGTCTGCCCATCGCATTCAGGTAGTTGACTTCAATGCGATTGAAATCGTCTTCGGCCTGCGCGTAGAGCGTGCCGAACACCGTGTCTGCGTCTGTCTTGCCATAAATATGTGGAATTCCCCAAGAGTCACGCTTTATGGTGACGTTCGCGGCCTGCGCCTGCCAGCGTGCGAGGTTGGTCGTTTGAGTGGTTTGAGCTACAGCGTCATTTGTCAGCGGAGTCTCAGGGCTGCAGCTCAGAAGGGCCATACACAAAGGCACTGAAGCGACAAAGCGAACGAGGCATTGGGCAGTAAGCATGGGCGTCTCCGTTTTTATGTTAGCCATTGGCGCGTATTAATCACCGTAGACTCGAACGCCGTTTACCCAAGTTTCAAGAGCTTTTGCCTGCCAGATTTCCGTGTCTGGAATGGCGAAAATATCACGATCTAAGAGAATAAAATCGGCTTTCTTGCCAGGCTCTAACGATCCGAGCAACTCCTCTTGAAAGCCTGAGTAGGCGGCGTCGAGCGTAAAGCTCGCAAAGGCTTCTTCGTCTGTCATACGCTCTTCGGGGTACCAGCCTCCGACAGGGTCGTTGTCTTTATCTTGACGAGTAACAGAGGCATGGAGGCCAAAGAACGGGTTGGGCGACTCAACCGGGAAGTCTGAGCCATTGGCAATGAGCGCGCCGGCGTCCATGAGCTTACGCCATGCGTAGGCTCCCTGAATCCGCACGTCGCCGATACGGTCTACCGCCATATTCTTGTCGCTTGTGGCATGCGTGGCTTGCATCGAGGGGATAACGCCGAGCTCGGCGAAGCGAACGATGTCTTCATAACGGAGTATTTGGGCATGCTCGACGCGGTGACGCCTATCGCTCGAACCCGTTTCGGCTATCAGAAGCTCATAGCTATCGAGAACGAGCTTATTCGCAGCGTCGCCGATTGCGTGCGTATTTACCTGAAATCCTGCATTCATCGCCGCGCGCATGAAATAATGAATGCGCTCCTCGCTATGCAGAATGAGTCCTCTATGGCCTGCCATATCGGAGTAATCATCGATCATTGCAGCACCACGACTGCCGAGCGCACCGTCAGCAGCAATTTTTACACTGTTGATTGTTAGGGTGTCGTCGGCGTCACGGAAATGACCCTCGGCTAGGCGTTCGGTGTAAAACTGATCCGTCGCAGCCAGCATGACATTAACTCGAATAGGTAAAGGGCCATCTTCAAGGAGTTCTTTATAAGCCGCTACGGTGCTACTGCCGACGCCGGCATCATGCACACTCGTAAGGCCATAGGTCGCCAACGAATTCATTGCGGTCATCAGCGCAAACTTTTGTTCTTCCATCGTCGCAGGCGGGATGTTATCGCGAATAAGCGCCATGGCATTGTCGATGAAAACACCGCTGGGGTTGCCGTTCGTATCGCGTAGAATCTGGCCACCGTCGGGGTCTTCGGTATCGCGAGTAATACCTGCAATCTCCATTGCGAGTGTGTTTGCCCAGCCAGCGTGACCGTCGACGCGAGAGAGCCAAACGGGTTTGTCAGCGACTACTGCATCGAGACTCGTCGCCGTTGGAAATTCGTTGCTGTCCCACAGTACCTGATTCCAACCGCGGCCCAACACCCATTCGAGTTCCGCATTGTCAGCGGCGAATGCGCGCACGCGCTCCGCCGCGCCCGCTTCAGTTGTGGTGCCGACGAGATCGACTCGTAGCAAGCTTTGGCCATAGCTTAGGACGTGGCCATGAGCATCGATTAGTCCAGTGGTAAGTGTCTTGCCTTCGCCATCGCGCACGCTATCCACAGAGGCTTCGTCAGGAATTGAATCGCCTTCACTATAAAGTTGGACGACATGATCATCTTCGATCTTTATCGCGGAGAAACGGATGAGTTCGCGATCGCCGTTAAGCGTGTAACCATTAACGTTTTTGTACAAGAGCGTGTCAGCTGAACTTACGCCTACACAGGCAAACGCGGAAGCGGCTAGAATCGCCGCCGAAAGTCTAGTAGTCATAGTAAGTCTCACAAAAAGAGTTGCCGCTGACATCGTCAATGGCGGTCGGGCCAAATTAAGTGCTCTGAGTCTAGCAATTTACTCACGAGGTGTCATGGCGGCAGGCAGGCATAAAAAAGGCCCGATTGCGATGAAGCAATCGAGCCTTTCTGTTTACGGTTCGGCTTCCTAGCGCCGGCGGATTATTCGCCTTCGTCAGCTTCGACGTAACGGAAGAACCCGAACATCATTTCTTGCCAAGTTTGCTCACCCCAAGAAATCTCTGCTGAGGGATCGGGGTTGTAAGGATTCATTTCCGAGTTGTCGAACGTGGCGCGGAAGACCATCTCCGTACCAGCAGGGAGGAACTTCGGCTCTTTAAAGTCGTAAGTTTTTTGCCAGTTGAACTGGTAATTCGGCACATTCAGAATCTCTTCTTCTGAACCGTCTGGGTAGACGAGTTTGAAGTTAGCATCCTCGCCGCGGTAGTGCATATGCGGTCCGACCATGGTCAGATAAGAGTCTTTGCGGAATTTCTTAGACGCAACCATTTCGTGGTCTGCTTCGAAAGGCGCGATCGAGATGTCGAGGTCAGCCGCAGAGCCACCTAGGATTGGGCGCTCGGGTTCCTCGTCCCAGAAATGGATGCCGATCTCTGAGGCATCGACGGTTTCTTTACCTGAAGACGTATAGTGCAACTGCAGAATCAAGCCGCTGCCCTGAGGAAGTGGGAAGCCAGCGCCATCGGGGTAGGTATTGATTGAATTACCCGGTGCGTAGGCGCCGAGACCGATTCCTTGGTTTAAAAGGCCGAAGGCATTGCCTCTACCGCGGCCATTTTCAGGCGCTTTCGCCCAAGCGATAATGTGGTGCAGGACTGTCGTGTCGCCCGCAACAAATTCAACCGCTTTGACCCACTTATCTTCTGGCAGGTCGAGAGGAAGAACTAGATTGCGATACTCAACTGTACCTGTCGCAGGAATTGTCTGCGGCGGGATGTTGACGATCATATCGGGTTCACCATGGCCCCATTTAACGGGAGAAATGTCGATTTCCGTAAGTGGATCTGTCGCGCTGTCGTTCTTGGCGCCGCTGTCGATCCAATGGACAAGTTTCTGAGTCTCTTCTACCGTGATGTGATTTACACCATGGAACTGGTTGGAGTATTCAACGTCGATCTGCCCAGGTGGCATGCGTTTGGTAATTAGTGTTTCGCGAATCATAGGTGACCAGCCTTGAACCATTTGGTGGCTGCTCATCGCGAACGGCGCGATGCCGCCTTCTTGGTGGCAAGTCACACAGCGCTGCTCAAGGATTGGCGCTACGTCGTTGGCGTAGGAAACTTCAGCGATTTGCGCTGATTTAGCGCTAAAATCGATAGCGTCGCCATTGCTCGCGAGTGACGGAGTTGTGATTTCTTGATTAGCGAGAATCGCGTTCAGGGCGTCAGCAACATAGTGCTCGCTAGCGCGCCTCGCTTTTTTGCCTTCGGCAAAGCGATCATTGAGAGCGCCGCGATAGACAACTTCTTTGGCCTTGGGATCGAGAATGGCTACCTCGAGCGCACGTGTCATGCCGAGTTCTTCAGCTACTAACTGAGTGTCGTCAATGAGAATTCTCAGCTCTATGCGCGCTTTGTCGGCTGCCTTGCGGAGAGCCGCTTTGTCAGCGTTACCGGTTGAGTCGAGCATCACGAATTCAACAGGTTGGCCTTCAAACTGTGCGGTCAGTTCGGCGATGTCTTTTGCCGCCTTGCGGACGTCACGGCCGCCATCCTGAGCGAACACAACGATCGCTTCTTGGTTTGCGTGACGACTTAATTGAAAAAAACGACCCTTTGCATCTACAAGCGAAAAATCGCTGATTTTTTCGCCGGCATTTGCCATGCTAACGCAGGTTGACAGCAATGCTGCCGCGCTGAGTTTGGCGATTGTCGAAATCTTATTCATCTCACACTCCTTAATTCTTTAATCGTAAGATACTTCTAATGCCACCTTAACAGTAAGGGAGTCTAGGGTTTTTCCCGGCGTTGTACATCCTAAAAATTAAAAATTACTGATTTTCGAGAATTTGAGTAGAATTAAATCGCTTCAATACACAGTGATGCCGTAAATCAGGGATGCTTAATGGTCTTCAAGCCTCAAGCAGGATGACAAATAGACGCAAGTAGGTCGAGTTCACCTAAAACCCTCTAATCGCACCAAGTAGAGATCTTCATGCCTTTTCGACCTTATAGTGTTTTACGAGTGGCAGCCTGCTTTTGGTTTTTAGCTGCAAATACTTTGTTTGCCGCTGAATACCGGATTGCGCATTGCCTCGAGGGGTGTCCCGAGGGCGCACAGAGGGACAACCAGCTCATCGCAAGGTCGGTTTATGCGCTATCGTATAACCCGGTCAGGGGGAGCGCCGAGTGGCTAGCCTACCGCATGCGCCCAGGCGCATTAGGTGTCGCCTCTAGTCTCCCACGCACCTGGATTGAAGACCCTGACGTACCAAATGCCCCAGATATTGCCTCTCAGGACCAGCTAGCGGAGGCGCGCGGGTTTATTAGGTCTCGGTTAGTGCCTCTTGTCAGCGTTGCTGGAACTCCCTACTGGCATGAGGCCAATTTATTGTCAGCAAGCACATTAAGGACCGAGAATCTTGATAGAGGTGCGTGGGCAGGGCTGGAGTGGGCATTGCGAAACTTGGTTAATCGAAGCGGTGATGTTTACGTTGTGACCGGACCTATTTATAGCTCGTCGGACAAGGCTTCGGAGGGAATAGGCAAGCCGCCTATCGCATTCTTTAAGCTGGTTGCTTCGCCGAGCGGCGCGCTAAGCGTGTTTAGATTTGACCAGAGCTTTGGGGTTTATCTGCATCACTGTGAGGCCAGGAGTAGTCTCGAGGTCATCGAAGCCGAGACCGGTCTACGTTTTTTCCCAGAATGGGGGCTATTTAGACCCAGTGACGAAACGCTCGATTCTCAGCTCGGCTGCCGCTAGGACAGCCACCCTCGCGAACCCTGTAAACAGGCTTCTAGCGAATCTCTGCCAAAAAGTAATCGTCGATTAGTAGTTCTTCGGCTAGGCGATCTAAGGCTTTTCTCACAGCTGCGCCAGTGCCCTGGCTAACGGGAACCGTGCCTCGACCGAAGAGTTTGGTCTGCCAAACGATGCGTGTGCCTTCGACGAGCTGAATGCTCGTCCTGAGGGTAAGTTGTAAAGATTCCACGCCGCCTCGATCAATCACCGCTGCTTCGGTCGCAATTAGCGTCCCTGCGAGGCGCATGCCGGCACCCTCATCGGCGAGACGTGCATCGCTAGCCGCAAAAGCATTTTCCATCGCTTCGCCGACAATTTCTGCAAAGGGGCGGTCTGCCATAGCGGTGCCATTCTCGGCAGGTTCGCCCGTAAAGATCACACGGGGATCGTCTATTTCGCGCTCATCGGCGAACGCCGGCACTGATAAGGTGGTTTTCATCCCGCTTAATTCAGTGAGCTTGCCGCCGGGGAACGCTGTATTAATTTCTATACCATTCTGCGCAGACGCGCTGTTTATGACAAACAAACCCGTCATCAGTGACGCAGCGATTACAGCAACCGTTCTCACGGCACGAGCCGCCGCACCAATGGTTCTTAAATACCAAGAAGTGGAGGTCGAGATCGCTATGTTGCGTCGCTGCGTCATGAGTTGTTCCTTAACTGACTAATTAGGCGTTGAGCGTTAGCATGCACACTAAAACGTGGGCATGAACGTGAATGACGAGAATAAATGACCGTCGAAGCATGATCAAGGGATCATGCTTAACTCGTGCTTAATGAAGGGGATAAAAAAAACCGCAGCACCTCTCTCGAAAGAGAAGGCGCGGCGGTTTTTTGGTTGCGCTGTCTAGACGGGAATTAGAGCTCGCTAGCAGGCCATGTCGGGGCATTGTTGCGCACAGTTACCGCGCGGATGCCTTGGTTTACAAACTTCTGTACTCGGCTACCTTCGTAGGTTTCAGTGGTGTAGACGTTACCCGCTGAATCGGTTGCGATACTGTGAGGCGCATAGAATGTGCCTGGCTGGCGACCGCCCTGACCGAAGGTGTAAAGTACTTCCATTGACTCGCGGTCGATTACCGAAATTTTGAAATTCTGGCCATCAGCGAGGTAGATGTATTTCTGTTCTTCGTCACGAGAGAACGCGATATCCCAAGTTGAGCCTTGGTTTAGCGTTGCTGGGTTGTAAACCACCTCGCGAACATAAGTACCGTCCTTGCGGAAAACCTGAACTCGGTCTGCGCCACGGTCACACACATAAACTAGGCCATCATTTGAAGGCTCGGCGCAGTGTACAGGGCCGCGGAACTGTTGAGGGCCCGGTTGACCAGGAACATAGGTGACGTCTGCTGTGTCGTCAGGCGTGTTGCCGTAAGCACCCCAATAACGCTTGAATGCGCCTGTGGCGACGTCGACAACCGCAACACGGCGATTTTGATAGCCGTCTGCGAAATAGGCTTCGTTTGCTTCGACATCAATTGCGATTTCCGCGACGCGTGCAAAGTGAGTTTTGCTGTTGCTGTCTCGACCTTCGCCCTGCATACCGATTGTGCGAATGTATTCGCCGTCGCGTGAGAATACGAGTACGTGTGAGTCGCCGCCGCCATTACCACCGATCCACACATCGCCGTTCGGTGCGATTTCGATGCCGTGATTAGAAGCAGGCCATACGTAAGGCGCGCCTTCAACGGGGCCGCCCCAGGCATTAACTACGTTGCCCTCTGCGTCAAATTCGATGATTGGTGGTGCTGGAGTACAGCATTCGGCAACGCCGCCTTGGAGACCGATTTCAGTATTGCCGCCGAATTGTGAGGCATCATTACGATGAACGATGAACACGTGGTCGCGTTCGTCGACATCGACACCGATCGTGTTACCCATTGCCCAGTTGTTAGGCAATGGCTTTGGCCAGTATGGATCGACCAAGAAATGCGGGGCCATAACAGCATTGCTCGCAGCAACACTTGGCTCCTGAATCTTCGATTGCCCCACCCCTAGTGCAACCAAGGCAACAACTAATGCTGCCCCTATAAACAATTTCGATTTTCTCATTTTTATAACCTCCATGGGCCCGTTTTACGGGCGTGAATACTCTCCAGAGTCGTCCGGAGTATACTCATTTATGGGCAGGCAGTATACTCGACCGTCGATTTTACGAGATGCGTTACTCAGCGCGTTTTTTTAGTATAAATCACTGATTATTATGGAGTAAATTTAATGAGCCGCATCGAAATGCAGGAATCCTCGCAGCTTTTCGTCCAGCAATTGTCTCGCTTGAGCAGCCGTCTCGGTGTGTTTTTGGCGTTGCTTTGTGCATTGCTGCCTGCGCTCACTCAGGCTCATGATATTCCTAGTCGCATTACCGTCAATGCATTCGTTAAACCAGAGGGCAATAAGCTCACAGTCTTACTGCGCGTTCCAATGGAAGCGTTTGGCGAAATCAGCTTTCCGCTCCGTGGTCCTGGCTTCATTCAGATTTCAGAGGCGGATTTCGCGATACGGGATGCGGCGCGTGTTTACATTACCGAGTCGTTTAAGTTTTATGAGAACGGCGTCGAATTGACTGAGAAGCAGCTGGGCTCTGTGCGAGTCGAATTGCCTTCCGACCGCTCCTTTGTTGACTACGACAGCGCACTTGAAAATATACTCAGCGAGCCACTGCCCGACTCGGCGAACCTTTACTGGCGGCAAGGTGTGCTCGATGTCATGGTGACCTACCCGATTTCGAGTGAGAATTCCGATTTTAGCGTCGATCCACTGCTCGGCACGCTTGCTAATGAGACGACCACAGTTCTGCGATTCGTTGTGCCCAATGGCACCGAACGCATTTTTAACTATATAGGCAATCCGGGGGTTGTCGACCTAGATCCGCGGTGGCATCAGGCGGCGCTGCGTTTTGTCGTGATGGGCTTCGAACACATCCTCGAAGGCACCGATCATCTCCTCTTCCTCTTCTGTCTAGTAATCCCATTGCGCTCGCTGCGGGGATTGATACCCGTTGTGACGTCGTTCACCATCGCGCACTCGATCACGCTCATCAGCTCGGCGTTTGGGCTCGCCCCCAATGTGCTTTGGTTTCCGCCGCTGATAGAAACCTTAATCGCTCTATCTATTGTCTATATGGCTTTCGAGAATATCGTAGGCGCGCGGCTCGAGCATCGCTGGGTAGTCACTTTTGCCTTTGGTCTGATTCACGGATTCGGGTTCTCTTTCCTCTTCAGCGACACACTGCAGTTTGCGGGCGGTCACCTGTTTTCGTCGCTGCTTGCTTTCAATATCGGTGTTGAACTTGGTCAACTATTTATCTTATTGCTGGTTATTCCGCTGCTCGGCGTGTTGTTCTCCCGCTTCGTGCAAGAGCGTGTTGGCACAATTTTATTGTCAGCACTTATCGCGCATAGTGCATGGCATTGGATGCTCGAACGCGGGACCACGTTTAGTGAATATCAACTCACCATGCCGATATTCGACGCTGTTTTTCTTGCCTCGCTGATGCGCTGGGCAATGCTGCTTCTAATCGTCGTAGCTGCCGTCTGGGTAATGTATGAAGTGTTTCGACGATTCGCGTTGATCGAATCCTTTTCGAGCTATGGGAAAGTGCGCGTCCCGGACGAGAAGTGATTCGCTCTAAGGCTGAATCTGGTTACAAGTTACAAAAAGTAATGCTTTAAAGCAGGTAGGGAAGGGGTTTTGAGCTACACTCAAGCCATCTATAGTGAAGGAGTAGAAGCAATGTTTGTTCCGTGTCTCAAATCCCCTCTTAAGTCCATTTCAACCGCCGTGTCACTCATCGCCAGTTTGGTGATTGCGAGTCAGGCAAGCGGCGCCGCACCGGTGCGTGTTGGCGATTTTGCGCTCATCGATAGCGCAGGCGAATTTCACCAGCTTAGTCGCTATGGGGATAAAAAGGCGCTTGTGCTGATGGCGTTTGATGCGAGCTGTGACTCGATGCAGCGTCAGGTCGATCAGTTTCAAGCATTGGAGGCTGCGTGGCAGGACAAAGGTATCGCCTTCGGCATAATTAACGCGGGATCCGACGCGGATGTTGAATCCTTTCAGAATGCGCAGCAAAGAGCCGCCCTTGAGCTTCCTTTCATGCTCGACAACAGCCAGCTTGTCACCCGCACGCTCGGGCTGACCAAGGCGGGCGAAGTAACTGTGTTGGACCCAGCGCGTTTGACGTCCTTTTACTCTGGTGGTTTAGCTTCAGTCGAGGCTTCAATCGAGGCAAAGCTTGCTGGGGAGGATACAGTTCCTAGTGCTGATGTTACCGGTTGTGACTTGGCTTTCCCGGCGCTCGACGCGATTGCGGCAGCGACTCCTGATTATGCGACCGAAGTTGCCCCTATTGTGATTGAACAGTGCGCCTCATGTCACAGAGAAGGAGGCATAGGACCGTTCGCGCTCGACAGCCATTTGATGCTTCAGGGTTGGTCGCCGATGATTAGAGAAGTGTTGCTCACAAAGCGCATGCCACCGATGCAGGTCGATCCCGCTATCGGCCATTTCAGCAATGACCGCGCCCTTAGCAGCGATGAAATACAGAAATTGATTGGCTGGATCGACGCGGGCGCGCCACGTGGCGCCGCGGCGATCGACCCGCTCGCCGTTGTCGAGTTTCCTGATCGTAAAGCGTGGCAGCTGGGAGAGCCGGACTACATAATCAAGGCCCCAGCGATGGAAATTCCAGCGACCGGTGTGCTCGACTATATTGACATTGATGTTGAGCTTCCTTTCACCGAGGATAAGTGGGTTAAAAGCGTGCAGTTCATCGCCGGTGATGAGTCTGTGCTTCATCACCTCTTGACCTACGTCACCGCTCCTGATGAAGCGTTCGAAGGCGGCGAGGCAGATACGACCTCAGTCGCAAGACGTTTCCTCGAAGGTTATGCGCCGGGCAAAGTTGATGCGATGACCTTTCCTGAGGATACGGGAGTCTTTATTCCTGCAGGGCACAAGCTGTCGATGCAATTTCACTACACAACCAATGGTAAGGCTACCGTGGATGAAACCGTCCTAGGGCTCTACATGTACGATGAACCGCCAACCTACGAAAACTTCACCCGATCTGTTGCAGCGAACTTTAGAATCCCCGCCTATGCAAAGGATCACGAAGTCAAAGCTGCCTATACGTTTCAAGAAGATGTTGTGGTGACGGGTCTGCGAGCGCACATGCATTTCCGCGGCAAAGACATGAAATTTACAGCTCAGTTTCCCGATGGCCGCGTGCAGGATCTTCTCAGCGTTCCCAATTACAGCTATGCCTGGCAGCCGACTTATCAGCTCGAAGAAGCGATGGAGTTGCCTGCTGGGACTAAAGTGCATGTCACCGGCTCATTCGATAATTCAGAATACAATCCCGCGAATCCCGATCCAAGCAAGGAGCTCCGATTCGGATTACAGAGTTGGGACGAAATGTTTATCGGCTATTGGACTTATCATGCGGCAGAGCCTACTAATCAGTAGCTGACGACAGGCTTGGGTCGTCATGACACACTATTTCGTTTGCGTGCAGGCGGAGCCTTGTTATTATGCAGAGTCGTTGAGGCTTCGCGCTTAATAATAAAAATCGAACAATGATTCGAATAATAATTCGGGAGAAAATTTAATGTCCTCGGTCTTTATCATCCTCTTTGGACTGGTCGGCTTCACTTTTGGCTGGTTTGTCTATTCAAAATTTATCGCAGAAAAAATCTACCGCCTTGATCCCGATTATGTGACGCCTGCTCACACATTTAACGACGGAGTTGATTTTGTACCGACGAACAAATTCGTTCTATGGGGCGCGCATTTCACGTCAGTTGCCGGCGCCGCGCCAATTGTAGGGCCTGCTATTGCTGTTTACTGGGGCTGGGGCCCTGCGCTTCTCTGGGTCACGTTCGGGTCTATTTTCTTTGCCGGTGTCCATGACATGGGCGCGCTCTGGGCAAGCACGCGCCACAAGGCTAAATCGATTGGTGCGCTGTCCGAGGACGTCGTGGGTAAGCGCACGAGGGCGCTCTTCATGGTAGTTATTTTCTTGCTGCTGCTCATGGTGAATGCCGTTTTCGGCACCATTATTGCCAGCGAGATGGTTGACATCCCCACTTCAGTATTCCCGGCATGGGCAGCGATTCCCGTTGCGGTTGGTATCGGTGTTCTAATCCGAAAGCAATTTAATCTCCTATTAATCTCGGTAGTCGGTGTAGTTATTCTCTACTTCTCTATCTACATTGGCAGCGTTATGCCGCTTGCGCTGCCTGGCGACATCTTCGGCCTTGGTCCGAATGGCAACTGGATTATCTTGCTGTTTGTTTATGCGGGTATTGCCTCTAGCCTGCCGGTTTGGTTGCTGCTGCAGCCGCGCGATTACATCAACGGTGCGCAATTGGTTGTCGGACTTTTCGTTCTTTACAGTGCTGTCCTGTTGACGTTGCCCGATGTGACCGCACCGATGTTCAACGATAATCTCGCGGAGAACACCCCACCGATATTTCCGATCCTCTTCGTAACGATAGCGTGTGGCGCTCTGTCAGGTTTTCACGGCATCGTTTCGTCTGGCACAAGCTCTAAGCAGCTGAATAACGAAAAAGATGCGCGCTTCGTCGGATATCTCGGGGCACTGGGCGAAGGCACCCTCGCGCTTATCACTATTACCGCAGTGACAGGGTCGCTGTATGCAGCTAACGCTGCCGATTGGAACGGCATTTACTCAGGCTTTGGCAGCGGCGGAGCGAGCGCGTTTATCGCTGGTGGTGCTGCGCTGATTACCGAAGGCTGGGGTATTCCATTAAGTTTCAGCGAAACAATGCTCGCTGTGATGGTCGTATTGTTCGCGGGAACGACAATGGATGCGGGGCTTCGTCTGCAGCGATACATCATTCAGGAGTGGGGCAGCATCTATGAGATTGCGCCGCTAAAGAACAACATTGTCTCAACACTTGTTGCTGTGTTCTCCTGCCTAATTCTTGCGTTTGGGGCGTCGAACGGTGGCTATCCTGGCGATGGGGGTATGGTAATTTGGCCTCTGTTCGGCGCATCAAATCAGATCCTTGCGGCGCTAACGCTGTTGGTTATCTCGATATTCCTGATGCGACTAGGTCGTCCGGCTATTTACACATTAGTGCCGATGATATTCATTATTTTTGTCGCATTTTGGGCGAGCGCTTGGTACCTCATTGACTATTACCGCGGCGAGAAATGGCTATTAATGGCGCTCAGCCTTGCGGTTATGAGCGCAAGCATTATCGTCGTGCTAGAAGCTTTCTCGGTTATCGGTAAAATTCGCCGCGGTGAGAAACTCGATGTAGCTGACGAGCAGGCCTAGAGGCCTCTTATTACTCAGGCCTCTCACTCGACCGAGCGTTTGAGTAAGAAAAGAAAAAACCCGCCGGCACCTCGCTAGGCGGGTTTTTTATTGCCGCAATGGATTGCGGGTCTCTAACAGGGCGTGGTTTAGAAGGGTATAGAAGGAACGCGAATGATGAATGATAACAAGGGGAGCTGGACAGGGTGCCTCGCTCATCATGGAGGCTGTGTGCTTAACGTGCAGCGTTTCGCGGAAATCGACTCGACGAATGCCGAAGCTCTGCGGCAGCTTAAGTCACTTGCTGAGGGCGAGCATTGCGCGCCGTCGGCTCTGATCGCCGAGAGTCAGACCGCCGGTCGAGGTCGCCGCGGGCGGGCGTGGCTTAGCAAGCCGGGCGCGGGGCTCTATCTCTCTCTAGTGCGCACCTTTTCTCTGAAGCCGGACGCGCTTCAGGGGTTGAGTCTCGTCGTAGGGTTGGCTGTTCAGAGTGCTCTGACCTTGCTCGGTGCGAATGAAATCAAGCTCAAATGGCCAAACGATATTATTCATAAGGGTCGTAAGCTTGGCGGGATTCTGCTCGAGCTTCGTCAAGTTGGAGACCTTAGCCATGTTGTCATGGGTATCGGAATCAATAGTAATTTAGCGGATCAAGAGCTTCTAAGCCTCGACAGGCCCACGGTAGATCTTTCTCGAATAATCGGCAGCGAAATTGACAAGGAAGCGCTCTGCGTGGGTCTGCTCAACCAACTGTCAAAAGATATCGATCAATTCATTGTTCATGGCTTCGAGTCTTTCATTGTTCGATGGAACGAGGCCGATTACTATTTGGGTAAAAGCGTAACTGTCCTGCAGGGCCAAGAGTGCCTGCAGGGTGTTAGCTGCGGTGTCGATGCCACCGGTGCGTTGATGCTGAAGCAAGCAACGGCTAAGGATCAGACGGGGTCAAAAGGCGAAGACACAATGCTGCGGTTTGAAGGGGGTGAGCTAAGCCCTTCGCTCCGCGCCGAGGGAGAATAACAGTGGATCTTGAGATCGATGCAGGTAACTCGCGGCTGAAATGGCGGTTACGCGGTGACGACAAGGTGTGGCCAATACGCCTTGCTAAGACGCCTGCCGATATCGCCCACGCTATTGCCAAAGAGAGCGGAGTGACGGACCGCGTCTGCGATCGTATCGACCGCGTGAGAATAGCAAGTGTCAGATCGCCAGAGTCTTTGGCCGAGTTAGCAGACGAAAGCAGCCGCTTGTTTGGTCTGGATCCTGAGGTCGCCAAGGTGCTGAGCACGCATGCCGGAGTCACGATCCGTTATAGCGACCCCAGCAGGTTGGGTGTAGACAGGTGGCTTGCAATGCTTGCGGCCTATGCTGCATCGACCAAGGCCTGCCTCGTTGTTGACTGCGGAACGGCACTGACCATCGACAAACTCACTGAACGCGGTAAGCATTGTGGCGGATATATTATCCCTGGGCTTGCGCTTATGCGGCGCAGTTTGGAGGAAAATACCCGAATAAGACTTAATAAAGAGTTCGAAATCGGCGGAGTGGCGCTCGGTCATTCAACCGATGAGGCGGTGTACCACGGAAGTTTGGCTGCAGCCGTTGCTCTCATCAGGGCGAAATTTGAAGAGTCTAGCAAGGAGGATGTCGAGTGCGAGCTCTTTATTACTGGAGGCGGTGCCGATGAGCTCATGCCTCACCTTAAGCACTGCGGGGCGCGGCACATGCCAGATTTGGTGCTTGACGGATTGTCGCTGGCTTTTTAGGGATAGTGGGCTGCCATAGACTCTTTGGAGGTCGTATTGCGCTATATATTGCTCGTACTTGCTATTGCTAATATTTGTTATCTAATTTGGCACCTCTCAGCAGACGAAACCGCGGGTCCAGATTCTCGCTCGCAGGTAATGGAAAACTCGACGAGACCCCTCATTAACACTGGGCTAATCAAGGTCGCCGAGCCTAATCAGTAATAGCGCGTCATTAGCGCTTTTTTGCGCTAAACGATTGCACCTCGTGGGCAATTCCCATAAAATGCCGCTCCTGTGTAAGAGAGCCGAGGGTTTTTTTGTCCCTTGGGGAATCTTGTAGGAGGGGTTCCCGAGTGGCCAAAGGGATCAGACTGTAAATCTGACGCGCAAGCTTCGGTGGTTCGAATCCACCCCCCTCCACCATATTAATCTTTTTGATTCATAGGGTTATGCAAGTGTTGTCTGCTCTACGCAAGTTACAGGCGGGTATAGTTCAGCGGTAGAACCCCAGCCTTCCAAGCTGGTTGCGCGGGTTCGATTCCCGCTACCCGCTCCATTTTTCAGAGGCTCGCGCCGTCGGTGTGAACTCCAATGGTGCTAGGTTTTCGCTCGCATAGCTCAGGCGGTAGAGCACTTCATTGGTAATGAAGAGGTCCCAGGTTCAACTCCTGGTGTGAGCACCACCTTTTGCAAAGGTTTTGTTAGTTGGCAGTCTGGCGCCTTGTTCTGGTCAGGTGCGCCAGCAGTTAGCTAACAAGAATGTAGCGAGAAGTGTAGGGAAAGAAAGAAAAAGTGTTTCGTCGCTTTTCAGTTTGAGACGGGACAAATGAGAATTAACGAGAACGACCTGTGCGCAGGTAAATGTTGAGGGCAGTCGAGAATGGCTAAGGAAAAATTCGAAAGAAGTAAGGTTCACGTAAACGTCGGTACGATTGGGCACGTTGACCATGGTAAGACAACATTGACTGCTGCACTGACGAAGGTTTGCGCAGAGACTTACGGTGGTTC
>Ga0181555_1001169_pt1 | contig 24078 bp, 26 predicted proteins | sample 011ome_15_FD_145601 | JGI IMG/M metagenome (GOLD analysis project Ga0181555, IMG submission 145601) | Coastal salt marsh microbial communities from the Groves Creek Marsh, Skidaway Island, Georgia - 011504AT metaG (spades assembly) | ecosystem: Environmental > Aquatic > Marine > Intertidal zone...
AGGGAGGAAGGGTATCAAATCCTTCTCTGATAATGACATGGCAAGTTGTACAGGCACAAACCTTATCGCATGCATGTTCAATTTCAATATGATTTTTAAGCAAAGTGTCACATATGCTATCCCCATTTTTGGCTTCAATAACATCACCATCTGGACACAATTCTTGATGAGGTAATACAATTAATTTAGGCATAATATTTATTTATTAATTTCGTTTATATTCTTTCCAGTTAACGCTGAATGAATAGATCTGTCCATTCTTTTCTGCGCAAAACTCATACTTGCATTATTCAATTCATCTGTCACCTGTTTGATTTTACTAGGATTTTTTTTAGTGATTTCAGATTTTAAGTTATTCATACATTTTTCAATGGTAGTTTTTTCGGAATCTGATAAAAGTTGTTGATCATTGTGCAATGCTTTTTCTGTTAACTCTAATATTTGGTTTGCATCAACAATTAATTCTGCCAAGCTTCTAAATTTTTTATCATCCTCGGCATTTGTAAAAGAATCTTCAAGCATTTTTCTTATTTCATTCTCATTAATGCTATAAGAGGGTTTGATTTCTATCGAAGTTTTTGTGCCAGTTGTTTGTTCTTCAGCTGAAACGGTAAGTAAGCTATCCGCATCAACTTGAAATGTAACCTTTATTTTTGCTGCTCCTGCAGGCATTGGTGGAATATCTTTTACAACAAACTCTCCAAGAGAGCGATTCTCTGATACTTTTTCGCGCTCACCTTGAACCACATGAATTTTCATCATGGTTTGACCATCCTTATAGGTGGTAAATTCTTGTGCCTTGGCAATGGGAATAGTTGAGTTTCTAGGAATAATTCTTTCCACCAAATCTCCCATGGTCTCAATCCCTAACGACAGAGGTGTGACATCTAGTAGTAAGGTATCATCATCAGCTTGTCCAGATAAAACAAATGCCTGACGTGCTGCACCAATTGCTACAACTTCATCAGGATTTAGGTCGTTTAGTAAGTCTTGATTAAAAAATTGTTTCATATGGTTTTGGATTGTTGGCATTCTTGTTGAACCACCAACCATTATGACGCCATCGATCTCATCAATACTTAAATTTGCATCATTCAAAGCATTTTTGACACATTGAATTGTTTTGTCTACAAGGGGGATAAATGACTCTTCAATTTCACTCAGAGAGATATCAATCTGATAATTTTGATTATTAAACTTAATTGTTTCATTAAATATATTTTGTGAGCTTAATTTTTCTTTTATGTATTTTGCAATCAAATTCAAATGAGCTTGCTCCTCAAGGCCTTGTGAATTTAATTGATATTTATTAATTAAATAGTTTTTTATAATCTGATCAAAATCATCACCACCCAGTGATGAGTTACCATTGGTCGCAATGACTTCGAAGACCCCTTGATTAAACTGAAGTATGGAGATATCAAATGTCCCGCCACCAAGATCATAAACAACAAATACCCCCTCTTTTTTTGTATCAAGACCATAGGCATATGCAGCCGCTGTTGGCTCATTAATTAACCTCAAGACATCTATCCCAGCTAATTTTGCTGCTTCTTTAGTAGCCTGTCTTTGCCCCTCGTTAAAATAAGCTGGAACTGTGATCACTGCCCCATAAATTTCGTCACCAAAATAATCCGAGGCAATTTTTTTTAATTTTTTTAAAATATCTGAGGATACTTGAATAGGGGACTTGAATCCTTGAGGGGTTTGAATAAAAATGTCATTGCTATCTGCGAGGTCTAGTGCAATATCATTCGCATTTATATCATCTTTTTTCTTACCAATTAACCTTTTAACACTATTTATTATAGAGACAGCATGGCTGGGAATATCATTACCTACTAATATCTGATCTTGTTCATATAACACTCTGGATGGAATCAATCGATAATTGTTATCTTCAAGTATTTTGGCTTCACCACTTATCACGGAGGCGACAAGCGAATTGGTTGTCCCCAAGTCAATGCCAATCGTTAATTTACGATTATGTGGATCAGTACTTTTTCCTGGTTCTGATATTTGTAATAATGCCATTAGCTTAGTTGATTTATTTTTTCTTTAATTTTTAAATGTAATTTATCAATAAAAATAAATTCGTTAATTTGATTAGTTGCGCGATCAAAATTTTTTTTATCGAAATCTACTGTGAGATTGTCTTTATATTGATCCAATTCCTCTTGTAATTCTTTTTGGATACTTAATAACTGATTCTTATCATTGCTGTGATCTTCAATTTTTTCTTCGTATTCCATTTGTTTCATTAGAAATGCAGGATTGGTGTGATTTGTGATTTCAACTCCATTACATTCAAGTAAGTATTTTGCTCTTCTGATATCATCTTTTAAAACTTGGTAGGCATCATTTATTAGTGAGGAATTAATTAAAGCAGTCTTTTGTTCTTCAATGCTTGAATGGGCAAAACGATCGGGATGAAATTTTTTTTGTAGTACTAAATACTTTTTCTTTAATTCATTCTCAGAGATAGAAAATGAAGGTTCTATTTCATAAATATCAAAAAATTCCATTAAACGGTGAAACTTTCTCCACAACCACATTCATCTTTCACATTAGGATTATTAAATTTAAATCCCTCATTTAATCCCTCTCTTGCGAAATCAAGTTCTGTCCCATCGATATAAACAAGACTTTTTGGATCAACGAAAATTTTGATATCAAAACTCTCAAAAACTTGATCTTCAGGATTAGGCTCATCCAAAAATTCTAAAGTGTAAGCCATACCCGAGCAGCCTGTTGTTTTAACCCCAAGCTTGAGCCCAATACCTTTCCCTCTACTGGCTAGATATTTCTCAACTCGGTCCGCAGCTTTTTTGGTTAAGGTAACTGCCATTTATTTTTTACTTTTAAGGTCTTCAATTGCCGCTTTAATCGCATCTTCCGCAAGAACGGAGCAATGGATTTTAACCGGAGGTAATGCTAGCTCTTCTGCAATAGCTGAATTTTTAATTGATTCTGCTTCATCTAGAGTTTTACCTTTGAGCATTTCAGTTACAAGGCTGCTTGAAGCAATAGCAGATCCACAACCATATGTTTTGAATTTAGCATCTTCAATTATCCCATTTTCGCCGAGCTTAATTTGTAATTTCATCACATCACCGCAAGCAGGTGCGCCGACCATACCGGTCCCAACATTTGGATCATCTTTATCTAAAGACCCGACATTTCTTGGGTTTTCATAATGATCCAAAACTTTATCACTGTAAGCCATTACTTTTCTCCTAAATTATTAATGAGCTGCCCATTCCACTTTACTTAAATCAACTCCATCCTTGAACATTTCCCACAGAGGTGAGAGTTCTCTTAATTTACCAATTTTTTGTTTTAATACGTTTATTGCATGGTCAATATCATGTTCGGTTGTATAACGTCCAATGGAAAACCGAATAGAACTGTGTGCTAGCTCGTCTGATCGACCAAGAGCTCTGAGCACGTAACTAGGCTCTAAACTAGCAGAAGTACAAGCAGAACCACTTGAAACAGCAATATCTTTGATTGCCATTATAAGAGATTCACCTTCAACATAGTTGAAGCTAATATTTAAATTGTGAGGAACTCGATGTTCAAGATCTCCATTCACGTATACCTCCTCAATTTCTGTAAGACCTCTCAAGAGTCTTTCGTGAAGTATTTTAATTCTTTGATTTTCATCATGCATTTCTTCTTTTGCAATACGAAAAGCCTCACCCATGCCAACAATTTGGTGTGTTGCTAAGGTGCCAGAACGCATTCCTCTTTCATGGCCACCGCCGTGCATTTGAGCTTGTAGTCGAATTCTTGGTTTACGACGAACATACAGAGCGCCAATGCCTTTTGGGCCATAAGTTTTATGGGCAGAGAAACTCATTGCGTCAACTGGAAGTTCAGCAAGATTAATCTCTACTTTGCCGGTTGCTTGGGCTGCATCAACATGAAAGTAAACATTCTGTGCTCTACATATATTACCTATTGAGGTGATATCTTGGATTACACCAATCTCATTATTAACCAACATGACTGAAACTAAAACCGTGTCCGGTCGTATGGCGGCTTTTAGTTTTTCAAGATCAATTAAGCCATTCGCTTCTGGTTCTAAATAGGTGGCTTCGTATCCAAGTCGTTCTAGCTCTCTAAATGCATCTATCACAGCTTTATGTTCTGTCGCGCAAGTAATGATGTGTTTACCTTTATCTTTACTATAGAATTCTGCAATTCCTTTAATAGCCAAGTTATTTGACTCTGTTGCGCCACTGGTCCATACGATTTCTTTAGGATCAGCATTTACTAAACTTGCAACATTTCTTCTTGCTTCTTCAACGGCATGTTCCGCTGTCCATCCATAAGCATGACTTCTTGAAGCAGGGTTGCCAAAATCCTCAGTAATAAATGGGATCATCTTTTCGGCCACTCTTTTATCAACTGGCGTTGTTGCTGAATAATCCATGTAAATAGGTAATTTCATTCCAATATCCTTTATCAGTTAAGAATTGAAGCAAAGCTCGAAAGTCGGTTCACTTCATATTTTATTTTTTCTATTAAATGTAAAACATCATCTTCAGTATTTAGTGTTGATAAGCTTAATCGCACAGCACTTTGTGCCTCCATGGGATCCATCCCCATCTCGATTAAAACATGGCTCGGTTCTTTATTATTTGAGGAGCATGCAGAACCGCTGGCAATTCCAATACCATATTTATCAAGCGCTGTTATGAGTGTAGCCCCATCGATTGAAGGAAAACCGAAAAATGATGTATTTTTTACGCGCGGTACTTCTTGAGCAAAAATCACAGCTCCTAATTTAGAAATTTTTTCTTCAAACAAATCTCTCAAGGCGCCTTGTCTAGAAGAATCCTGAAGTTTTTCATTAATCAATTCACAAGCTTTAGCAAATCCAGCTATAGCGGCGATATTTTCTGTACCGCTCCTCATTCCAGATTCTTGACCGCCACCTAAGATGAATGGATCAATATCTATACCGTTCTTTATAATTAAAGCCGCAATTCCCTGGGGGCCATTAATTTTATGACTTGAGATGGTCATAAAATCTATCCCGAGGTCATGAAAATTAACATTAATTTTTCCAAGAGCTTGCACCGCATCACTATGAATGATTGCTTTATCACCCACTAATTGTCTCAGTTTTTTGAGGTCTGTAATGGTGCCAGTCTCGTTATTTACATGCATCAGGCTGATGATATTAATTTGGTTTGTATTAATGGACTCTAAATAAGTAAAATCTATGTCACCATTTTGAAGGCAAGGAATTTTTTTTACTTGCATGGCATTATTCTTCAATTTCTGCATTGGCTTCAGAATACATGGGTGTTCTGTTGCCCCATAGTAAAAATCAGCATCTGGATAGACTGAACTAATGCCAGAAACAAACCAGTTGTTACTTTCCGTGCCACTGGAGGTAAAGAAAATTTCTTGAGGAAGGGCTCCGATAGATCGTGCAACTAAATCTCTTGATTCTTCAACAATCTCATGAGCTTTGCGACCAAAAGAGTGATTGCTTGATGGATTGCCGAATTGAGTCTTCAAATAATCAAGCATTACTCCATAAACTTCTGTATGAAGCGGAGTAGTAGCATTATTATCAAAATAGAGTGAACTCAAATCCTTACTCCATTTTTATGATGATTATTTTCAAAGAAATCAATTCTATGACTTTGTTTTCCACTTTCAGTAAGTTGATGATTGTCATATAAATCTTGCAGTGAAAGACTATCTAAATAACTTAAGATTTTCTTATTTACAGATATCCATAAGTCATGAGTCATACAGCGATTACCATCATGGCAGTTTTCAGTCCCACCGCATTGAGTTGCATCAATTTTTTCATCAACCGCTGCGATAATTTGTCTTACCGAAATATCTGTGTAGGCTTTTTTAATCCTATAACCTCCACCGGGCCCACGGATGCTAGATACTATTTCACCTTTTCTCAATTTACTGAACAGCTGTTCAAGGTATGATAAAGAAATACCCTGTCTTTCAGAGACCGCTAACAGCGTCACTGGCCCAGTTTTTTGATTAAGTGCTATGTCGAGAATTGCCGAAACAGCAAATCTACCTTTTGTTGTGAGTTTCATATTGTGAATTATATTATAAAGTTGACTATTCTGATCAAGTATTATGGTTGATAGTTCAATTATTTTTGCTTTAAAGCTTTAATTTCTTTTTGTTGCTTATCTAGTATTTTGAGAATTTCATCAATCGATTGTAAAACTGGATCTTGATTATTTTTTTCAACTGCATAAGCACTGAATTTTTTCATTTTCTCATCAGATTCAATAATCTTTGCAGGAATGCCGACTGCTGTTGAGTCGTTTGGAATATCAGAAACGACCACAGCGTTTGAGCCAACCTTGGAATTATTACCGATAGTAATAGGCCCTAATATTTTTGCACCAGCGCCGATAACAACATTATTTTTTAAAGTGGGATGACGTTTCCCTTTTTTCCAGGTTGTACCACCTAGTGTAACTCCATGATAGAGTGTGCAATCATTGCCTATAATTGCTGTTTCACCAATTACCACACCCATTCCATGATCTATAAAAAATCTTCTGCCAATTTGAGCGCCTGGGTGGATTTCAATGCCAGTCAGTATTCTTCCTAGATGGGAAAAGATTCTAGCTATTAATTTTAATTTGATTGACCATAAAAAATGAGCAAGCCTATGCATTAATAGCGCATGCACTCCAGGATAGGTGGTTAAAATTTCAAAGTAGTTTCGAGCTGCCGGATCTCTTTGAAATACCACTGATAAATCCTCACGAAATTTTCCAAATAGCATATATTTTTAATCAAGCATTCTTATTATTGACTGAGCATACTACCATAAATAATAGCTGATAAAAATAGTAGGTTTTAATCAATTTTTTTATTAATTTGATTCAAGATACCTCTGAGGATATTCACTTCATCTTCATCCATTTGGATTCTATTAAACATCAGACGTAGCCTATGCATTAACCTTTTGCCTTGAATTTTCTCAAGAAATCCAAGTTCATTGAGGGTTGATTCGAGGTGCTCATAAAAACCGTTTTGTTCCTCAAAGGTAGCTAGCTTTTTCTCTTTGACGGCTACATCAAATTCTTTTTTGTTAAAATTTTTTCTTAATTCATACGCGGTGACTTGAACTGCTTGAGATAGATTCAGTGATGAATATTCTTTATTTGCATCGATATAAGCTAAATAATGGCAATGTTGTATCTCTTCATTTTTTAAGCCAGATGTCTCATTACCAAAAAGAAGGGCAAATTTATTATTTTTTAATTCAATAATTTTCTGAGCAATTTCTTCAATGGAAAGGTGCTCTTGGGTCAGCTCTCTTTTTCTTGCTGTAAAGCCAATTAAAATATTACAATCTGATGTGACATCTTCTAGGTTGCTGCCAACTTCAGCATGTTGCAGTATATCTTTTGCACCGGAGGCGAGCGCATCAGCATTAGCATCTGGAAATTTCTCAGGATTGATCAAGGCCAATTGAGCAAACCCCATTGTTTTAATTGCCCTTGCTGAAGACCCTATGTTTCCTGGATGACTTGTGTGTGACAAGACAAATTTAATATTTTTGAAAATATTATTTTTTGAATTCATGGAAATCCTTTAAAATGGCTCAAAATTGAATTTTTAATTAAATAAACGGTAAATAAATGCATCCTATGCTCACTACTGCTGTTAAAGCAGCTCGCCAGGCAGGCTCTATTATATTACGGGCGGCTGAAGATATCGACCAGCTGACGGTAAAAAATAAATCTGCTAATGATTTTGTTTCTGAAGTTGATATTGCCTCTGAAGAAGCGATTATAAATGTGTTAAAAACGGCTTATCCAACCCATGGTTTTCTGGGAGAGGAATCTGGATTTACAGATAAAGATGCTGATTACGTTTGGATTATTGATCCACTTGACGGCACAACCAATTTTTTACATCAGTTTCCTCAATATTGCATATCCATTGCATTGATGCACAAAGGAGAAATAACTCAGGCGGTTATATATGATCCGAATCGTAATGATTTATTTACAGCAACCAAAGGGGTGGGTGCGTATTTAAATGACAAGCGTCTTCGAGTGTCAAAAAAAACAAAGTTAAAAGAATCTATTATAGGCACAGGTTTTCCATTCAGAGACTTTACTCATTTGCCTTGCTATTTAAAAATGTTTGAAGAGATGGTTACTAGCACATCTGGTTTAAGACGACCTGGTTCAGCTGCTCTTGATTTGGCTTATGTGGCGGCGGGATGGTTTGATGGTTTTTGGGAAATTGGTCTATCTAAATGGGATATTGCGGCAGGCGCCTTACTTGTAAAAGAAGCTGGTGGAATAGTTACAGATTTTAATGAAAAACAGGCTTGGATGAAGACAGGAAACATTGTTGCTGCTAATGCAAAGATCTATGATGAATTTATTAAAATAATTCAAAAAAATATGAGTGAAGAGTTAAAAAATCAATGATGGTGATGACCACCTGGACCATGCACATGTTTATGTTCAATTTCTTCTTGATTCGCTGATCTTACGTCAATTACAGTCGCTTTAAACAAAACTCGCTGACCTGCCCAAGGATGATTACCATCAACAACAACTTTACCGTCAGCAACATCAGTCACTGTAAAAACAGTTACCTCACCCGACTCATCCTCACCTTCAAACTGCATACCAACCTTCACATTTTTTTCTGGAAATTTATCCTCTGATTCAATACTGACCAGGCTTTCATCATAATCCCCAAAAGCATCTTTTGGTTCTAGAGAGACTTCGACAACATCTCCTTTGTCTTTCCCATGTAATGATTCTTCAATTTTTGGAAAAATATTGTCAAAACCCCCATGCAGATAAGAAATTGGTTCATTACTTTTTTCAAGAGTTTGTCCAGCACTATCTTTTAATTCAAAGTCAATTGTCACCACTGTATTCATTGATATTTTCATAATATTTCCATATTTAATTTATTCTAATCTTAGCACTGTATCCTCTGCATGATCCAGTTTTTCAGGGAAATCTTTGCTGTAGTGTAACCCGCGACTTTCTTTTCTAGTTAATGCAGAAAGTATAATTAATTCTGATACCTGTACAAGATTTCTTAACTCAAGCAAATCAGGGCTGATAATAAAGTTTTTGTAATAGTGTTGTATTTCATCCTTTAAAATTTCAATTCGATCAAAGGCTCTTTTTAACCTTTGATTAGTTCTAACAATACCCACATAATTCCACATAAATCTTCTTAATTCATTCCAGGTCTGTAAAATCATCACTGCCTCATCAGGATTGCTGACTCGACTTTCATCCCATAAAGGTAATTCTTGATTGTCAGACTCATTTAAATTAGTTGAGATATGCTCGACTGCGGCTGATGAAAAAACCAGGCACTCAAGCAATGAATTACTCGCTAGACGATTCGCACCATGCAGCCCAGTACACGCAGTCTCCCCAACAGCATACAATCCGTCAATGGTGGTTTTTGCATGAAGGTCTGTTGTAACACCTCCACATGTATAGTGCGCTGCAGGCACAACAGGAATAGCCTCTTGAGTAATATCAATACCAAGCTTGTAGCAGTGATCGTAAATACTGGGAAAACGTTTTTTTATAAAGGTGGCATCGAGCATGGTGATGTCGAGTAAAACATACTCTAAACCATGCTGTTTCATTTCATTATCAATAGCTCGAGCTACGATATCTCTTGGAGCCAAGTCTGCTAACGGATGGTATTTGTGCATAAATTTTTCATTATTAGGAAGCTTTAGCACTCCGCCTTCACCTCTTAATGTTTCTGAAATCAAAAATGATCTTTCCATGGGGTGAAATAAACAAGTAGGGTGAAATTGAATAAACTCCATATTTTTTATTTCACACCCAGCGCGCCAAGCCATCGCAATTCCATCCCCAGTGCTTACGGGGGGGTTGGTAGTATATAAATATGCTTTGGAAACTCCACCCGATGCCAACACTGTTTTTTTAGCCGATATTGAGATGACTTGGCCATTTTGATTGTTCAGAATGTAAGCACCTAAACATTTATTGGTTGAATTTTTTTGATTAATTTTTTTATTAGTAATTAAATCGACAGCGGTATGGTTTTCAAAAACGGTAATATTTTTTTTTTCGGCAATCTTTTCTATTAATTTTTCTTGAATAGCCTTGCCGGTAAAGTCAGCAACATGGGCAATACGATTGAGAGAATGACCACCTTCTTTGGTGAGATGGAGAGATTGATTATCCTTGGTTTTTGTGAATTCAATGCCTTGATCAATTAACCATTGGATAGATTGCTCACTATTTTCAACCACAAATTTAACCGCTTCTTCGTTACAAAGCCCAGCCCCTGCAACAAGAGTGTCTTGTTCATGAAGTTCTAATTTGTCATCTTTATTGAGTACTCCCGCAACACCGCCTTGCGCCCAATGACTAGAGCTGGTAGAAAAATTTTTCTTGATTATGAGTGCCACCTTGATGGCATCATTGAATTTAATGGCAGTGGCTAAACCAGCCAGACCACCACCTATAATTAATACGTCAAATTTCATTGAAATTGTTGAACCTTTTTTGTTTTAGTTTATCCATACAAATAAGCGAAGGAGTGATATGCATAATTTAAAAGTTGTTGATTCTACAAGAAAAGTGTACAGTGAAAATCTTGATACACAAAGTAAAGAAAATATGAACTTTCCTCCGAAAAATCCGGAGCGTGAAATAGATCAAAAACTCGTTGAAAAGTCACAAAAGGGCGACAAGCAAGCCTTTGGTGTGCTCGTAGAAAAATACCATAAAAAACTATATCGTTTGTTATCCAGGATGGTGCGAGATCAATCCGAAATAGAGGATATTGTCCAAGACTCATTTATCAAAGCGTACCGAGCAATAAATAATTTTCGCGGCGATAGCGCTTTTTACACTTGGCTTTACAGGATTGGTGTAAATACAGCAAAAAACCATTTAATGTCCCTTAGCCGACGCCCTAAAGCTATGAATGAGGTAGAGATTGAGGATATGGAGAATTTTGATGATGCAACAGATCTAAGGTCGTATGAGACCCCGGAAAGCTCAATGATGACTAAAGAGATTGCTGCAACTGTCAATGAAACGATTGAACATTTACCTGAAGAATTAAGATCTGCAATTACTCTTCGGGAGATGGATGGTTTAAGTTATGAGGAAATTGCAGAGATTATGGATTGTCCAATAGGGACAGTGCGATCAAGAATTTTTAGGGCCCGTGAATCAATTGCGGAAAAATTAAAACCACTCATTGAAACATCGAATAAGCGATGGTAGCAATATTAACACCAGGAACAAGAAAGCATGTCTGAAAACATTTCATCTATTATTGATAACGAATTAAAAGGTAAAGACTTAGACCATGGCCTGAATGAGCTTGCCAAAAACTCATCAGCATTATCTAGCTACAGAACCTATCAAATGATCAGTGATATTATGAAAAATGATTATTATGATGTTAATTCAGAGCTAACAGATAAAATCATGTCTAGAATTCAGGACGAACCAACTCAGTTCAATAATGGCTTTATATACAATAACCAATCTACTGCAACAATTGATTACAAAAAGTATTTGTTAGTGTTTGTGTTGGGCTTAATTGCTGCTTTTGGTATTTCTTGGGCTGTTAATAATTTTTCAAATTCTGAGTCAACAAGTTCAAGTGATTTTTTAGCATCTGACTCAATTTCACAAGAGATTATTGAAGATCATTTTTCAACCACAACAAGAAATCCTAATCACTTTTTAGAAGCAGGCTATCAGCCTAATATATAAACTATGATTAGACTGCTGTTGTTAATATGCCTTTTTTTATCAGGAGTGGCATCCTCTAATGAATTATGGTTAAAGATCAGCCAAGCTTCCAAGGCGAGTCATGATCTTAATTATTCTGGCATTATCAACACAACCGACTCCAATCAAGATATACGTTCAACAAAAATGATTCATGTGAATCATGAAGGCGAAGAGTTTTTAAAATTCGAAAAGATTGACGGCGCCGACAATCTGCTTTTGATGCACGAAGCAGACGCAGTCATTTACAATAATGATCAAAGTAAGATCCTAATTAAAAAAAAGAAAGATGCAAATCTTTTCCCCAATATATTCCCATCTAATTTAGAAAAATTAAAAGACAGTTATTCAATTGCAGATGGAGGTGACTTTAGGGTCGCTGGAAGGATAGCTCAAATGGTAGTGTTATCTCCGATTGACGAAAATAGGTATAACTATCATCTCTGGTTGGATAAAAAGTCACATCTACCCTTAAAGATGATGGTGATTGATAACAACAAAAAAGTGGTTGAAACTATGGCTTTTGCGAATATTGAGTTTCTTCAAAGTCAGGATATTAGCTGGTTCAGACCAAACATCAATAAGGATAAAACCTACAGTATTAATGAAAATAAAAATATTGAAGAGACGGTGAGGAAGTTTTGGACAATTAATGATTTACCTAGTGGTTTTGAGGAGGTTAGTTATAATGCTAAACGATATGCAGGACTTAATGCCATAGCCCATCAAATCATTTTTTCTGATGGACTCTCATATATTTCTATATTTATTCATCCAGTGGCGAAGAACCAGAAGCCTCAGATAGGCTCATCAAAAAGAGGCTCTAATAATATTCATGCAGAATATAAGAAGGGTTATCAAATCCTAGCTGTTGGCGCAGTCCCCATTCAAACACTTTCTTATATTACTAATCAAGTTAAATTGAATTAATGAGTGATAAAGGTATTGTCGTTGATGTTTCTTTAAAAAAAATATCGGTTGAATCTTATCGAGATAAACCTTGTGGTTTGTGTGGACAAACCCAGGGCTGTGGCAATTCATTATGGGGAAAATTACTGAACCATAAAAAAAACAAAATACAAATCAATACAGAAGAGAGCTTTAAAAAAGGCGATATTGTAGAAATGCATTATGATGAAAAAAAATTATTAAAAATTTCATTAATAATTTATTTTATTCCTTTAATATCAGTATTGATTTTTTTGGCATTAGCCCAATATTTATATGGTAATAACGTTTCAATTTCAATTTTTGGTTTGATTTTTGGATTTTTAATGGGGTTGACTTTGAGTCGTTTGATTGTGCGATCAATGAATGCTGAATTGGATATTACTGTCAGTAAAATTTAATACTTAATATGGAGTGAAGTTACTTATGCAATTAAATAAATTTATTGGTTTTTTATTTGTTACTTTTTTAATTCCAGTTACTGTTTTTTCTGTGACACTTCCAGATTTTACTGAATTGGCAGAAACACAAGGTAAAACTGTCGTGAATATTACATCAATAAAAAATGCGTCAATCCCATCAGGCAACACTCCACCATTTCCTTATGATGAACAGCTACAAGAGTTTTTCAAAAGATTTGGTATTCCAGGATTGCCAGGCATGCCCCCTAATGGAAATGCACCTCGTGAAAAGCAAGTGACTGGAACTGGCTCAGGTTTTATTATTGACTCAAAGGGCATAGTTATTACTAACGCCCATGTGGTCAATGATGCTGATAGTGTCATAGTTAAATTAAATGACCAAAAAGAAATTCAAGCAGAAGTATTAGGTGTTGATAGAAGAACTGATGTTGCTGTTTTAAAAATCAAGGCAGATAATTTGCCACAAGTAAAAATTGGAGATCCAGGAAAATTGAAAGTCGGCGAGTGGGTCGCTGCAATCGGCTCCCCATTTGGGTTAGAGAGTACCATGACTGTGGGTGTTGTAAGTGCATTAGGTAGAAATCTGCCTCAAGAAAATTATGTGCCATTTATCCAAACCGATGTGGCAATTAACCCAGGAAACTCTGGAGGGCCTTTATTTAACACCTCTGGAGAAGTGGTCGGTATCAATTCTCAAATCTATTCCAGAACCGGCGGTTACATGGGTTTATCATTTGCTATTCCAATTGATGTTGCTATTAATGTGGCGGAACAACTTCAGACTGACGGTAAAGTATCTCGAGGCTGGCTGGGCATTGCTATTCAAGAAATTAGTAAAGAATTGTCAGAATCCTTTAATATGAAATCAACTCAAGGAGCCTTAGTTGCCGGTGTAGAAAAAGAATCTCCAGCAGATAAAGGTGGCCTAAAACCTGGTGATGTGATTTTAAAATTTGGTGAGAATGACATTAAAGTTTCATCTGATTTACCGAAATTTGTATCTTCTACAAAACCAGGCTCAAAAATATTTATGAATATTCTAAGGCAGGGCAAAGAAAAGCAGTTGGAAATTACCATTGGTGAAATGCCAAGCGAAGAGATGGTCGTTGCCAAAAAAAATGAACAAAGCCAGAAAAATAGAATTGGTTTAACTGTTAAAGATTTAACTCCACAGCAGAAGAAACAAATTAAAGAAAACGCAGGGGTGCTAGTATTAGATGTTGCTGATGCGTCGCTGAATGCAGGTATACGAAAAGGTGATGTGATATTGGGTTTGAATAATAACCCAGTCAGCTCGGTACAATCATTTAATCAAGACTTAAAAAAAATTAAAAAAGGAAAAACAATTGCCCTATTGATATACAGAAATGGTGATACTCTGTATGTCCCAATAAAAATAACCAATTAAATTTGGATCAGGTAAAATCACGTTGGTTGGAAGGCGCCTTGGCGCCTTTCTCTATTTAAAGTTAAAGCCATACATGCAAAAAAATATAAGAAATTTTTCAATTATCGCCCATATTGATCATGGTAAATCTACTTTAGCTGATCGTTTAATTCAGTCTTGTGGAGGATTAGCTGACCGGGAAATGGATGAACAAGTGTTGGACTCTATGGATCTTGAACGTGAGCGAGGAATTACGATCAAAGCCCAGACGGTGACACTAAAATATAAAGCCAAAGACAATCAAGACTATATTCTAAATTTAATTGACACCCCTGGACATGTTGACTTTACTTATGAAGTAAGCCGCTCTTTAGCTGCATGTGAGGGTGGTTTGTTAGTTGTGGATGCTTCACAGGGGGTAGAGGCGCAAACAGTAGCAAACTGTTATACAGCGTTAGATCAAAACGTTGAGGTATTTACTGTGCTCAATAAAATTGATCTAGCTTCCGCTGATCCAGAGCGTGTTAAAAAAGAAGTTGAGGATGTAATTGGTATTGATGCCAGTGATGCCATCCCGTGCTCTGCTAAAACTGGGTTAGGCATTCCTGATATATTAGAGAAGATAATTAGTTTCGTGCCAGCCCCAAAGGGAGATCCAAACAATCCTTTGCAAGCATTAATTATTGACGCATGGTTTGATAACTATGTGGGCGTAGTGATGCTAGTCAGAATTGTTGAAGGCTCTCTCGCCACTAAAGACAAAGTTACCCTAATGTCCTCTGGAGGAAATTATGCCGCTGATCAGGTGGGTATTTTTACACCAAAACCACTTATTAAAGACAAGTTAGTAGCTGGCGAGGTCGGTTTTATTATTGCCGGTATAAAAGAATTAGCCACAGCAAAAGTTGGAGATACGATTACCGGGACTCAAAATCCAGCAGAAAAACCACTGCCAGGATTTCGTGAAATTAAGCCACAAGTTTTTGCAGGATTATATCCTGTTGAATCAAATCAGTTTGAAGCACTAAGAACCTCTCTTGAAAAATTAAGCTTAAATGATGCGTCCTTAAACTACGAACCTGAAAACTCAAGTGCCTTGGGGTTCGGTTTTCGTTGCGGCTTTCTCGGACTGCTTCACATGGACATCATCCAGGAACGACTTGAGCGCGAATACGAGATGGAGCTGATTACTACTGCACCGACAGTGGTATACGAGTTGTTGTTAAAAAATGGTGAAGTTAAACAGATTGAAAACCCATCAAAGCTTCCAGATTTATCTACGATTGAAGAAATTCGTGAACCCATCATCAGTTTAAATATTCTTTTACCGCAAGATTATGTTGGACCTGTCATGACTTTAGCTAATGAAAAAAGAGGTATTCAAAAAAATATGCAATATTTGGGTAGGCAAGTAATGCTTACATATGAAATCCCTTTAAATGAAGTCGTCCTGGATTTTTTTGACAAACTGAAATCCGTATCTAGAGGTTATGCTTCCATGGATTACGACTTTCTAGAGTTTAGAAGCTCAGATTTGGTGAAGCTCGATATTTTAGTAAATGGTGAGAGGGTGGATGCACTCTCAACAATTGTTCACCGTTTAAATAGTAAATTTCGTGGACGTGATCTAGCTGCTAAAATGAGAGAATTGATACCACGTCAAATGTTTGATGTTGCTATTCAAGCTGCAATTGGTGCAAACATTATCTCAAGAGAGACAGTCAAGGCTATGAGAAAGAATGTCCTAGCGAAGTGTTATGGTGGAGATGTTTCAAGAAAAAGAAAACTGCTTGAGAAGCAAAAAGAAGGGAAAAAGCGAATGAAGCAAGTTGGAAATGTAGAAATTCCTCAGGAAGCTTTTTTGGCAATTCTAAAGGTGGATGACAAATGATTTTTGCTTTGATTTTGATGATTTCAACTCTGATCACTGGGTTAATTTACTTCTTTGATTTATTTTTTAAGCCCTCGAACCAGAATAATAACAAAGTACTTTTGAAGGTTATTAATGTTGCGAAAGAATTTTTCCCCATATTGTTGCTAGTGTTTGTGATTCGAACATTTGTTGTTGAGCCATTTAAAATTCCTTCAGGATCAATGATGCCAACTTTAATTGCTGGTGATTTTATTGCTGTTAATAAATTTTCTTACGGCCTAAGATTACCTGTATTTAATAAATTAATTTTTCAAATAGGATCTCCTCAGCGAGGGGATGTATTCGTTTTTCATTATCCAAAAGACCCAAACATTGATTATATTAAGAGGGTAATCGGACTTCCTGGGGATAAGATTAGGTATGAAAATAAGAAACTATTCGTGAATGATATTGCAGTTTCTCAAACTTATACCAGTATTTATAAATATAGTTTAAAGCAAGATTTAGAAGTCTCCGCTAAGGAGTTTGTAGAGGATCATGAGGACTACAGTCATTCAATCTTAATCCATGATATTCCCTCTGAAAGTGTCGAATTTGTAGTTCCAGATGGACATTATTTTGCCATGGGAGATAATAGAGATAATTCATCTGACAGTCGAGTGTGGGGTTTTGTCCCTGATGAATTATTGGTTGGGAAAGCTTTTGTAATTTGGTTAAACTTTTCAGAACCAAATCGCATTGGAAATTGGATAAATTAATGGATGCTTTAATTGTTAAACAGCTTGAAGATTTGCTCCAGTACAAGTTTGAAGATATTAATCTTCTTCAAAAATCACTCACACACCGCAGTTTCGAAGGTGAAAATAATGAGCGCTTGGAGTTTTTAGGCGATAGTATTCTTAATTTTACAATTGCCGAGTTATTATTTAAAAAATTTCCAAACTTACCTGAGGGAGACTTAAGTCGACTAAGAGCATCACTAGTAAAAGCTAACACCCTTGCAGAAATAGCAGCCAAAATTAAATTAGGAGATTTTATCTTTTTGGGTGAAGGAGAGCTTAAAAGTGCTGGTTGGAGACGTCCCTCAATATTGGCAGATACATTTGAGGCAATCATTGGTGCACTTTATTTGGATGGTGGTTTAGAGCCAGCTCAAACATTCATCCATCAGCATTTTCAAGAGTGGGTAAGCGAAATCAATCCAGCAAAAATTGATAAAGACTCTAAAACATCATTGCAAGAATTATTGCAATCTAAGAAGTTAATGTTACCAAAATATGAAGTGGCAGACATTAAAGGGGAGGCGCATGCACAAGAATTTATTGTGAAATGCAATATTGCGCAATTATCGATAGTTACTGAAGCCGCAGGCTCCTCAAGGCGAGTTGCTGAGCAAGAGGCGGCTAGTATAGCTCTGCCTTTAGTCAAAGAAAAAATTTTATGACCAAAAAAAAATGCGGAAAAATTGCAATTATCGGCCAGCCCAATGTTGGCAAGTCAACTTTACTCAATTTTATCTTAGGTCAAAAATTATCTATTACATCAAGGAAAGCTCAGACCACTAGAAATCAAATTTTAGGAATTCATACCGAAAAAAATATTCAATTTATCTTTGTTGATACCCCAGGATACCAACAAAAATTCTTGAATCAAATGAACAAAAGAATGAATAAATCTGTGACTTCAGTTTTTCATGATGTGGACGTTGTCATTTTTATGTCTGAACCCAAAATATTAAATGAAATTGAAATAGACTTGGTAAAAATGATTCCTAATGATATTCCTGTTATTAATTTGATAAATAAAATTGATCGAATCACTAATAAAAATAAAATCCTTGAATTAATTGATATTAATTCAGAATTAAAAATTTTTAAAAAAATTATCCCGGCATCAATAAAATTAAAAGATAATCAAAAAATTATTTTGCAAGAAATCACAGAATTTTTACCAGAACAAGACTTTGTTTTTGACGTTGATGACATTACAGATAAGAATGAAAGATTTTTGGCGGCAGAAATTATTCGTGAGAAGATCTTTCGTTTCACGGGAGATGAGCTTCCGTATTCTATCGCTGTGGAAATTGAAAACTTTGAGCATAAAGACAACCTTCGTCGAATTTTTGCAACCATACTGGTTGATAAAGATAGCCAAAAACCAGTGGTTATTGGAAAAGATGGTGAGAAATTAAAAAGAATCTCAACTGACTCCAGGAGAGATATGGAAAAATTATTTCAGTCCAAAATTTGGTTAGAGATTTGGGTTAAGGTACAAAAAAATTGGTTTGATGATGCAAGGGCTTTGAAATCATTAGGAATTTAATGTGAAACGCGTTGAGGATCATAATATCTATATTCTTCATACCTATCCATTTAAAGAAACTAGTTTAATTGTAGAAGCTTTGTCTGAAGGCTTTGGGAGAATATCTCTGCTGGCTAAGGGCGCTAGGCGACCAAGATCCTTACTAAGGGGATATTTACAACCATTTCAGATGATTCAGGCAACCTGGTCGAACGTGAGCGATCTTAAAACTTTATATAATGTTGAGTGGAGTTCAAAATATTTAGGACTTAAAAACCAAGGGCTGATATGTGGTTTTTATATGAATGAGCTGATCATGAAACTTCTTCCCAAAGACGAGTCTTCAAATGATTTTTTTAACTTCTATCATCAACATATAGAAGAACTTTCTTTAACTACTAGTTATGAAAGTCTTTTGAGGGTATTTGAGCTAAAACTCTTGGATGAACTCGGTTACAAAGTTAAGCTCGATCAAGATGAGAATGGATATGAAATTCATCCAAAGAAATTTTATTACTATGAAGCTGAGTATGGGGCATCACTACCAGATGCATCTACCAACGGCGTAAAAATTATTGGTCAGACTCTGATTGATATGCATAATAATGACTATTCTCATTTAAATACTTTGAAAGAAAGTAAATTATTGATGAGGTATTTGATGCGCTCTTATACAGGGTATGATCTGGTAAAAAGCAAAGAGCTTTTTTTAACAAATGATAGGTAATTGAATGCAATTAGGTGTAAACATTGATCATATAGCAACGATCCGACAAGCTAGAGGAACACCCTATCCTTGTATCATAAAAGCTACCCAATTAGCAGAATTGGCTGGTGCTGATAGCATTACTCTCCATCTTCGAGAAGATCGCCGTCATATGCAAGATCAAGACTTATTTAATCTGAAGCCAGTCATCCAAACAAAAATGAATCTTGAAATGGCAGCGACAGATGAAATGTTAGAAATTGCATTACAAATAATGCCGGAAGATATTTGTTTGGTTCCTGAGAGACGAGAAGAGAGAACGACCGAAGGAGGATTGAATCTAAATTCCAATTTCAATTATTTGAAAACTTTTATAGCTGAGTTAGCTAAAAATGGAGTTCGTGTTTCTTTATTTATTTCTCCTGATAAGGATTCAATTGATCAGGCTCTAGAGCTCCATGCCCCAGTTATTGAGCTTCACACAGGACATTATGCAGACTCGATAAGCGAGGAGCAGGCTAAAGAACTAATTAATATTCAAAATATGGCATCTTATGCTGTTAAACAGGGCTTAGTGGTTAATGCTGGTCATGGATTGAATTATGACAATGTATCCGCAATTGCAAAAATTAAAGAAATTAATGAGCTTAATATTGGACATGCCATCGTGGCAGAAGCCCTTTTTCTGGGTTGGGAGCAAGCCATCATTAGAATGAAATCATTAATAAGGCAATCATTATGATTTTTGGTATTGGGACAGATCTCGTTGAAATACAACGTATTGAGAAAATATTCAGCAAATTTAATAATCGGTTTGCAAAAAAAATTCTATCCAAAAAAGAATTTGAAGCGTTTGAGATAAGTAGCACCCCGGCTCATTTTTTGGCAAAAAGATTTGCAGCTAAGGAGGCAGTTGCCAAAGCCTTAGGATTAGGTTTTAGAGATCCTATTAGTTTTCATGGAATTGAGGTGGATCACAATCATCTTGGAGCTCCTTTTTTCAAATTTAATGCCGAGATATCAAAATTTTTAGATCAAAAAAAAATTAACAAATGTCACTTAAGTATTTCCGACGAAAAAAATATCGCTAGCGCATTTGTTGTTCTCGAAGCTTGAAGATGATTTCCGAAAAGTTTCTCAGCCTTAAAAATTTAATTGGAGAGAAAAAGCAAAAAAAACTATCTGATAGTCACGTATGTTTAATTGGGCTTGGAGGTGTTGGTTCTTGGGTTGCGGAAGCGCTGGCTAGAAGTGGAATGGGTAAATTAACCCTCATTGATATGGACCATATTGTGGCCTCTAATATCAACAGACAGGTCCAGGCAACAGAATTAAATATTGGTCAGTCAAAACTTCAGGCACTTAGTGATCGAATTCATAAGATTAACTCTGATTGCGAATTAACCTTAATTGACGAATTTTTGTCTGTTGATAATTTATCTGATTTGATACGCAAAGATTATGACGTAGTGATTGATGCTATTGATCAAGTCAAAGTCAAATGTGCGTTAGTTGATTACTGTACATTCAATAAAATAAACCTTGTTATTTCTGGCTCTGCTGGTGGAAGACTGTATCCAGAAAAAATTAAAATAAAAGATTTATTAGATACCTATGGTGATCCATTGCTTGCAAAAGTAAGAAAAGAGTTTAAAAAAAAACACTCAGATAAGAAAAAATCCAAGGTGACGGCGATCTTTTCAGATGAGCAGATTGCAAAGCCTCAACATTGCGAAAATGTTGAAAGTAACCTCAATTGTGCAGGTTATGGATCTTCTGTGATGGTGACTGCGGCGATGGGATTTTATTTAGCCTCAGAAGCTCAAAAAATTATTTTAAAAACTTGAAATAATTCAATTTAACCCCATTTAATTTCTTTATTAACAATTACTATCAATAACTTATGGCTAAATCAGAAAAACTTAATTTTCAAACAGAAGTAAAACAATTATTAAATCTTATGATTCATTCTCTCTATAGCAACAAGGAGATTGCAATTAGGGAGTTGATATCTAATGCCAGTGACGCCACTGATAAATTGCGATTTGAGGCATTAGATAACGATAAGCTGTATGAAGGAGATTCTGACCTCAAGGTTATTGTTGATTTTGATTCGAAAGCAAACACATTAACAATTGCTGACAATGGTATCGGCATGGATCGTGATGACTTAATTAATAACCTAGGGACCATTGCACGCTCGGGAACGAAAGAGTTTTTAGCCAACATGTCAGGGGATAATAAAAAAGATGCAAACTTGATTGGTCAGTTTGGCGTAGGTTTTTACTCTTCTTTTATTATCGCTAAAGAAGTCACTGTTGAAACCAGAAAAGCTGGGAATTCCAAAGCATATAGTTGGTCATCGCAAGCAGATGGTGAATTTACAATTCAAGAGATAGAAAAAGAATCTAGAGGTACCTTAATTACTCTTAAATTAAAGGATGATGAGAAGGAATTTACAGATGCGTGGCGACTTCAATCGATTATAAGGAAATATTCTGATCATATATCTATTCCAATTCAGATGTATAAAACTGAAATGAAAAAAGATGAATTGGTCAAATTAGAAGAATTAGAAACTATTAATAATACGCATGCAATTTGGACGAGAGCCAAAAGCGAAATTAAACAAAAAGAGTATGAAGAGTTTTATAAATCCTTGACCTACGACGCAGAAGAACCTTTGGCTTGCTATCACAATCGGGTTGAAGGGAAAACAGAATACACTTCTTTACTATATATTCCTAAAAAAGCTCCATTTGATTTGTATGATCGTGAAAACAATAATTCCATCAAGCTTTATGTTCGTAAAGTTTTTGTTATGGATGCAAATGAAAAATTGATACCCCAATATCTACGATTTGTAAAAGGCGTGATTGATTCCCAAGATTTATCCTTAAATGTATCAAGAGAAATTCTGCAAGACTCACCTCTGGTGGATTCAATAAAGTCAGGGGTGACCAAAAGAGTGATTTCATCTCTACAAACAATGTCTGAAAAAGAGCCGGAAAAATATCAAAGCTTTTGGAATGAGTTTGGTAAAGTTTTAAAAGAAGGTCCTGCAGAAGATTTTGCAAACAAAGACAGCATTGCTAAGCTGCTTCGATTTGCATCATCCAACTCTGATGAGCAATCTGTTAGTTTTGAAAGTTATATTAAAAATATGCCAAAAGAGCAAGAGTCGATTTACTACATTACTGCTGACTCTCATCAAGCGGCAAAAAATAGCCCGCATTTAGAAATTTTTAAGCAAAAAAATATTGAAGTACTGCTGCTGAGTGATCGTGTGGACGAGTGGTTAGTCTCTAGCTTACATGAATTTAATGGTAAAAAGCTTCAATCGATTGCTAAAGGGGACCTTGATCTTGGTAAATTGGATACCGAGGAACAAAAGGCAGAGAAAGAAAAAATTGAGAAAGAGGCTAAAAGTATTATTGAAAAAATCAAGAAATCTCTTGGGGATAAGGTCAAAGAAGTGAAAGTAACGCATCGATTAACAAATTCTCCAGCGTGTTTGGTTGTTGGTGAGCATGATATTTCAGGTAATTTGGAACGTATTTTAAAAGCAGCTGGACAAAGTACACCAGAAAATAAACCTATTTTAGAAATCAACCCTAACCATGAGTTGATTAAAAAAATTGAAAAAGTTGAAGAAAATCAATTATTTAATGATTATGCATCGGTTATTTTTGACCAAGCAATTTTAGCTGAAGGTGGTCAATTAGATGATCCAATTGGGTATGTAAACAAGATCAATAAATTCATTTCTCGATGATTTTAGATCTTGTTACAAATTATTTACAATAAATAATAAAGAAATAGAGAAAAAGTGTTTGACAAGGGTATTTTAAACCTGATATAGTTTCGCTTCTTTGGCACTACTGGTGTCAAAATCACTCAAAAAATTAAATAATTTGGTGGTGATTTATTCGATCGCGGGGTGGAGCAGTCTGGCAGCTCGTCGGGCTCATAACCCGAAGGTCACAGGTTCAAATCCTGTCCCCGCAACCAATCGAAATGATCTTTAACAATATGCAACTGATAAGTGTGGGTACTTATTGATTGAGGTCAGTGATTGTTTACAATCACACTCAAAAAATATAGTGCTTACACAAATTTGTGAACAAGACCACACTAGCTTCGGCTAGTTAACCTTGTAAATGAATTTGAGTTTTTAAAAAAAGCACAAAGCGATTTATCTAACTTTCTTAATTTATTGAGAAAGTTTTAGTAATAGACAAGATTAAACTGAAGAGTTTGATCCTGGCTCAGATTGAACGCTGGCGGGATGCTTTACACATGCAAGTCGAACGGCAGCATGGAGAGCTTGCTCTCTGATGGCGAGTGGCGAACGGGTGAGTAATATATCGGAACGTGCCCAGTAATGGGGAATAACTAATTGAAAGATTAGCTAATACCGCATACGACCTACGGGTGAAAGCAGGGGATCTTCGGACCTTGCGTTATTGGAGCGGCCGATATCTGATTAGCTAGTTGGTAGGGTAAAAGCCTACCAAGGCGACGATCAGTAGCTGGTCTGAGAGGACGATCAGCCACACTGGAACTGAGACACGGTCCAGACTCCTACGGGAGGCAGCAGTGGGGAATTTTGGACAATGGGGGAAACCCTGATCCAGCCATTCCGC
>Ga0181555_1001172_pt1 | contig 23963 bp, 18 predicted proteins | sample 011ome_15_FD_145601 | JGI IMG/M metagenome (GOLD analysis project Ga0181555, IMG submission 145601) | Coastal salt marsh microbial communities from the Groves Creek Marsh, Skidaway Island, Georgia - 011504AT metaG (spades assembly) | ecosystem: Environmental > Aquatic > Marine > Intertidal zone...
TGGGAGAACTTGGCGCTGGTAATCTTACCGCCGAGGAAGCTCAAGCAAAGATAGATTCTACTATCTCCGCGCTATATCTAGCTTCCGCCTCATATTTTGAAAACTACGTGGCACCAGTGCCTGAGGCCGCGACCTGGAACGATGAATTTTCAGTGGCCTATAAAGGGTCCGATTCTGCCCAATATCCGGAAGAGTATTACGACTCGATCGTTGAAGACTTCGATTTTGACTTTTCCGAATTCTTTGCTGCCACAGAGAAGAAAAAAACTTTCGTTTTTGAATGGCATTTTGGAACGGCCCAACTGCTTTTGAACGACCAGAGTCAAGCCGCCACAATGGATTATGTAAGAGACTTCCTTTCTGCCGAAAACCGCATCTTATTTGGGAAAAAATACCGTGTTGGCGGTGTGAAATCTCCTGTCCAGGCGCAATGGGCGATGGGACTCCACAGTGCCACTTTTGCACTGCGCGATGGACTTACCATGACCAAAGATCCGATCTATGGAACTACTACAGGATTGGTTTCCATTCAACAAATGAACAGTGTTCGCCAAAACAACTGGAGCATTACCTCCTTTGAAATACCCTTAATGGTTCACCTTGACCTAAGTCCGAAAGGAACGTTTAATGAAGGCCTTAATTTGGGCCTCGGGGTCAGTGGACGCTGGTCTTGGATAGGACAAGCTTCTTATGCTGGTCGAGACCTTAACAACGGCTATTTCACCCAAGTTTCTCAAGGAAACTACAACCTTCGTCCGTTGAACTATGGTCTTCTCGCACAGGTTGGGTACAAAAAACTGAAAGCTACAGGGCGTCTAGAGCGTATGCCGTTATTCAAAAACGATGCCTATGGTGAAGAGGTTTTCCTTGGGTCTATTGCCCTCGGCTTCTCGCTAAACTAAGCCCACTTAATGATCCGCCGACTAGCCCTTTTATTGTTCGTTCCTGCCGCCCTCTGGAGTCAAGAGCTCAATCCTCTTCGTGAACTCGAAGTGCCTTATGCTGATGGTGGAGTGCTGATCGATGGTTTACTTTCAGCAAACGAGTATGCCGACGCTTTACCCTTTGAGCTCTTCAATGAAATGGACCCGGATCCCAATGGAACGCCGCCTGTTTTAGCTAAGGCCTATGTTTACCGAACGGAAGAAGCGCTAATCATAGGTTTTGATTGCCCCTTGGTAGATATCGATCATTTAAGAGCAAATATTCAGCCGCGCGACAATGCGTGGGGCGATGATTTTATCGGAATCACCATGGACCTGTATGGAGACATGCGAAATACCATTTTTATCGCAGCCAATGCCCACGGTGTGCAAATCGACTTGCGCAATAACAATCCGACCATAGAAGACGAAAGTCAATACGACGTAGGGTATAACATCACCTACGATACCAAAACTCACATTGGAGAAAAGGGCTGGACCATGGAAATGCGCATTCCGTTCAGTTCATTACAGTTTGAGAACAAGCCCGTTCAAAAGTGGCGCGTGGGTTTCTTCCGTGAATACTATGTAGGACCGCAGGTGCACCGAGCCATCAGCATGAATCGCAACTTTGACAATCCTTGTTTTGATTGCCAGTTCAATGATTTCCTGATTCTCGAAAACATCAAGGGCGGCACACGACGTGACCTCTTGCCGTATGTATTGGGAGGACTTCCTGTCGAAAACGGGGGCTTTGGATCGCCAACAGGGAGAATTGGACTCTCCGCTTTCTATGGTATTAACTCACAGAATTCCATCGAAGCTGCCATCAACCCTGACTTCAGCACCGTGGAAAGTGACGCCGCGCAGGTAAGCGTAAATTCCGCAACGAGCTTATTCTACCCGGAGCGCCGACCGTTCTTCAACGAAGGGGCAGACCTCACGGCCACCACCATGAACTACTTTTATTCGCGCACCATTGCGAACCCGTCAGGAATGGTCAAATATCTTGGTCAAGGCTCGAAACTCCGCACTTACGGGCTCGCGGGATACGACCGCTCTAGCCCCTACCTCGTGCCCGGGGAAAACCGCGATATTTTAGGAACGGCTGGACAAAGCTTTGCCTCCGTAGTCCGACTATCTCGACCTCGAAAAAATGGTGCTAACCTCGGCTACCTGAGTACGAACAGACTCTATATGGACGGAGGCTCTGGACACCTCAATGCGTTTACCGTTCGCGAAAACCTGAGCGACAGCTGGCGACTGACCGGAGAATATGCATGGTCGTACACCGCAGAGCCTGAAACGGATTGGGTAACGGACGGGGCCACCTTTGGACAGTATACCGCGGCTACGGATGGTGAGACCTTCCATGGTTTTTCACATGCCACCGGATTACAACGCACCAGCCTGCACTGGGTTTCCGATATCTATTACACCCACGTAGGCGAAACCTTCCGGGCCGATATGGGCTTTTTGCCACTGAACAACAGAAACGAGTTGGGCTTTAGGCAACGCTACATCAATAGACTCAACGGAAAACGGGTTAAGTTCTACCAAATCACTCCTGGGGGACGAGCCAACTTCACGCCCGATGGTCGTTGGAAACAGCAGCAGCTCACCCTGGATTGGAATGCGCAATTTGCCGGCAACTTAATGCTTGGGGGCGCGGCAACACATGGCCTCATGGAAGAGTTTGAAGGCGCTGTACTCGAGAACATGTCGACTATTACGCAATGGTCCAGCTGGAATCCTACACAAACCTTTAAACTGAATCTTTATGCCAACGTTGGAGAATTCGTGGCATACAATGCGGCCACTCCGCGAATTGGCAACGGACTGAATACCGGAATGGAAATGAACCTACAGCTATTTGGGAATTTCCAAGCGAATTTCACCGGAAATTACAGCTCACTGTGGGAGCGTGACGGCAGCGGCATGATTTACGAAGGTTGGATTTGGCGGAGCGTACTCCGCTACAACCCCAATAGGTTTGTTCAGGCCCGATTAATTACACAGTGGAACCAATTCTCCGGCGACTACCTCTTCCAGCCGCTCCTGCAATACCAGCCTGGGCCATTCACCATTTACTACATAGGAAGTAGCACCTATGCAGCCCCTAATCAGGGCTACACAGGCACACAAATCTTTGCGAAGGCACAGCTTACGCTCCGACCTTAATCTTGGACTTCATTCGCCTTGTCACGGATGCTTTGCGCTAAAGCCAAGGCTGTATATAGGTTTGCAACACCACCAGATTCTGAAAGCTTAGAGAAATGAACCTTCTTCTTTTTCTTTCCTGGCATCACAACCTTTTCATCGTATTTCACGCTTGATAGTACAATGACATCTTTGACTTGGGATGCGCTTAATTCTGGATACATCCCGCGAATCAAGGTGGCCATTCCCGCCACTACCGGTGCGGCCATCGAAGTACCGCTGTTGCTTTGGTATCTACTCTGAGGCACTGTAGAATAGATCTCATACCCTGGGGCAAAAACATCCACTTGCACCCCGTAGTTAGAGAACGGCGCAGCCAATTTTTCATAGTCCCCGTAACGTGAAGCGCCCACCTCTATCCAGTGATCGTATCGGGTATCCGCAGCTTCATTCCAACCATTGGGGTAGTTCTTGTATTTATCGACACTGTGGCCATCGTTACCCGCAGCATGTACCAACAAAACATCGTGCTCTGCCGCGTATTGAATGGCCGACTCAACTTCAGCGTCCATATGACCGACATCCTTGCCAAAGCTCATATTGACCACCTTCGCGCCGTTATCAACTGCATATCGAATGGCATTCGCTACGTCCTTATCCCGCTCATCGCCGTTCGGGACAACACGCAAGGTCATGATGCGCGCATTGTTTGCCACGCCATCCATACCGATGCCGTTGTTGCGTTTCGCTCCAATAATACCGGCCACGTGAGTACCGTGCGAAGCATCCGGTCCATATACTCGGTTATCCCCATAGTAAGGATTGTCGTTGCTCTCAGGATCGTCACCCACCATTTCGCGCGGACTGAACTCTGGATTCAGGTGGTACTCTAATTGATCATTAAAGTGCGTAAAACCTCCTGTAATTTCTTCCTCGATTTGCCATTGCTCCATACCGTCTTCAAGCATGCGAACAGTGGCCATGGCTACGAGCTTGTCTGTAAAGCCCGCCTCTTCAAGCTCTTTGTACGCTTCCACACATTCCTTGGTCAATACCCCTTCGCAATGTGCTTCAATAGCGCGGTAGCCGTCATTGAGTTTGCGCATAAAGCCAATGCTCTTCTCTGCAGATTTTCGGTCCTTCTTCAAGCGCTTTTGATACTTCTTGAGTTGCTTGTTTTCGGCTCCGCTGAGGTCCGATTTCGCCAATAATCGGTTCATGTCACGAACAAATTCCATTTGTTCAGGTCCAATTTCGCCGCCTGGTCCACTTAAAAAACTCCACCCATTAATATCGTCGACGTATCCATTTCCGTCGTTATCAATACCGTCATCAGGGATCTCACCTTTGTTTACCCACAACACCTCCTTAAGGTCTTCATGGGTGATGTCCGTACCGCCATCAATGACTGCCACGGTTACGGTTTGAATGATTTTATACGGGACCAATTCCTTGTACGCGCGTTCTGAACTTATCCCGTTAATGCGGTCTGCATCTGGGCATTTATGGAACCATGTTTGTTCTACGGATAATGAATCTTGTGCGTGAAGCTGTAATAGGGGTAATGCCGCTGTAACCAGCAGGGCGGCTAGGTTTAGTTTCATGATTTTAGAATTAAGGAATTTCAAGATACATGAATTTAGGTTTTGAAGAATCTGTTCGGGCCATTTTTGTCCCCGACTAGGATTGCGAGGCTCTCGCCTCGCGGACCTGGGCGTCGGTAGGTATTGTCCTCGATAACGCCCCTCAACGCTTGCAGCGTTGTGGTCTTTTTTTATGCCCCACTCCTTTGAGCAAGCTCAAGTCGTTGGGCATAAAAAAAGCCCCTCACTTTCGTGAAGGGCTTTTATCGTTACCCGACTAGGACTCGAACCTAGAATAACGGTACCAAAAACCGGTGTGTTGCCATTACACTATCGGGCAATCGTTCCCATTTGGGACGGCAAATATACTTCAATTGGGATAACTCAAAAAAGAGTTTGTGAAAATTTTCATGGTTTAACATTCGGTTAGCCCGTTAGGGCGTTGGTTTTTCTTATTTTCGAACCGATTACACGTGGACTTTCCGATTGAAAATCCAAAAAGCAGAAAATCAGTGAATTACAAAAAGCTCAATAATGTGTTCGGATGGGCTGTGTTTGCCATCGCGACGCTTACGTATTTTATGACCATAGAACCTACAACCAGCTTCTGGGATTGTGGGGAATATATTGCTACCTCTGTGAAGCTTCAAGTGGGTCACCCTCCAGGTGCGCCGTTCTTCCAATTAATGGGGAACCTCTTTGGTCAATTTGCCGGAAGCCCGGAGGGCCAGGCCTTAATGGTAAATGCGCTGAGTGCATTGAGCTCTTCGTTTAGCATCCTTTTCTTGTTCTGGACGATCACCGCTTTAGGCGTGAAGCTCTTGGGCGGCCAAGATAAACTCGACAATGGTGGCACCATCGCTGTATTAGGTGCAGGTGCCGTAGGCGCTTTAGCCTACACGTTCTCAGACAGCTTTTGGTTCTCTGCAGTAGAAGGAGAGGTTTATGCCATGAGTTCATTCTTTACAGCTGCGGCTTTTTGGGCGGTATTGAAATGGGAACAAGCTGTTGATCATGATCCCTATGCGAACAAGTGGTTGTTGCTGATCGCTTATTTGGTTGGTTTGTCTGTTGGTGTGCACATCTTGGTTTTCTTGACCATCCCGGCCATTGCAATGATCTATTACTTTAAAAAATACCCGACTCCGACTCGAAACGGATTCATCATCGCCAACGCTGCGAGTATCGCTGTTTTGGGATTGGTATTTGCTTTCATTATTCCGATTGTTCTAAAGTTGTTTAGCACTTTAGAAATCACCTTCGTAAACAACATCGGCTTGCCTTTCCACTCTGGAACCATTGGCGCTTCTTTAATCTTAGTTGGTGCCGTAGTGTTTGGAATTCTTTGGACGCAGAAGAACGAAAAGCCACTCTATCAGCAAGCGATTCTTGCGGTAATGCTCATTGTAATGGGGTATTCCACATTCATCATCTTGGCTGTACGTTCCAATGCGAACACGCCGATCGATGAAAACAACCCGGAAGATGCAATGTCTCTACTGGCCTACTACAATCGTGAGCAATATGGAGATTGGCCAATTCTTTACGGTAAGTCATTCAATGCTCCTTACGACCGCAGCAACCCATTCGACGATGGCACGCCGGTTTACCAGCGTGGATTTGCTGTAATGAACGGTCCTAAGCAAGTGACCGCATTCAAACTTAAAAGCGAAGCGGAAGCTTACGTTGCAGAGAATGGGGGCAACCTAACTATTGACGGAAAATACCTTTTGACCGACGATAAAAAAGGGAGTGTGCCAAACTATGATCCTAAATACCAAGGCTTCTTCCCTCGTATCTGGAACGATGATCCACAATACCGCCAGAACTACATCAATATCATGGATATCAAAGATCCTGAGGCGCCCATTACTTTTGCACAACACTTCCGATTCTTCTGGGAGTACCAAGTGGGTAAAATGTGGTTCCGATACTTTATGTGGAACTATTCAGGACGTCAAAATGACGAGCAACACCGCTATGAAATCTCGAAAGGAAACTGGATCACCGGAATTCCATTCCTAGACAGCATGCGACTCGGAAATCAGGACAACCTTCCAGAACACTGGAAAAACGACCCGTCACGCAACACCTACTTTATGTTGCCATTCTTGTTAGGGATCTTCGGGTTGTACTATCAATACAAGAAAAACAGCAAAGATGCTTGGGCGGTAACCCTCTTCTTCTTGCTTACTGGTTTGGCCATCGTAGTATATACCAACCACAAGCCGTTTGAGCCTCGCGAAAGAGATTATGCCTTTGTTGGATCGTTCTACGCTTATGCCATTTGGATTGGCCTTGGAGCGCTCGGACTATGGGACATGCTGCGGAACAAGCTCAACCCACAAGTTGCGTCCTACTTGGTCGTAGGGGTTTGTCTTGTTGCTGTGCCTGTACGCATGGCAGCTGAAAACTGGGACGACCATGACCGTTCGAACCGTTATACTGCACGCGATATTGCCAAGGCATATCTTGACAGTTGTGAGCCCAATTCCATTCTCTTCACCAATGGAGACAATGATACATTCCCGCTATGGTATGTACAGGAAGTTGAAGGCTACAGAACGGACGTCCGTGTCGTGAATCTTAGCCTTTTAAATACCGATTGGTACATCGACCAACAGCGTCGTAAAGCCTACGATGGAGAGGCCGTACCATTCTCTTTCGATTGGAATCAGTACGTACAAGGAACGCGAGATGTACTGTATTACCGCGACCTTGGCGTGAAAGGCCGTTGGGATGTTAAAGACTTCGTTCAATTCACCAAGCGCGATGATAGCCAAGTGAAGTTCAAAGCAAGTGGTGGTAAAGAATTGCCACTGTTCCCTCAGAAGAACTTCCGCATCAACATCGATAAAGAAGCTGTTTATGCCAATGGTGTTGTGGATATCGCTGATAGTGCGAGCGTTGTAGATTACATCGATTGGGACTGGAAGGCGAACGTGATCACCAAACGCGATTTGATGGTCATCGACTTGATCGCCAACAACAACTGGGAGCGACCAATCTATTTCTCAATCACTGTTGGAAATAGCCCGAAATCATACTTCTGGTTGAACAACTACTTCCGCTTAGAAGGAATGGCTTACCGATTCGTTCCTCAGAAATACGAATCAAACAGCCAAGGCATCGACTATGGTAAAGTAGATACCGACATCATGTACGACAACTTGCTCAACAAGTTCGAATACGGAAACATGGAATTGCCTGACGTTTACCTTGATGAAACCAACCGCCGTTTGAGCTATAACCTACGCACCATCTTTGGCCGATTGGCAAATGAGCTCATAAATGAAGGCAAAAATGATAAGGCCGTTGAGGTATTGGACTTTGCTATGGAGAAAATGCCTGCTGAGAAGTTTGGATACAACTACTTTGTTTTCGGCATCATCGATGCATATTACAAGGCTGGAGCAACGGAAAAAGCGCGCGAACTGACTTGGGCATTCGCAGATCGCCTCGATGATGAACTAAACCACTTCGCTTCGTTCGATCGTGCTGACATGCGTCGTGCTTCTAATGAATGGAGAACGAATCTACAGTTCTACCAAATGCTACTGCGCAACGTTCAGATTCACGACAACAACGACAGCGTTCAGAACTTCTACCAACGCTATAATGCCGCTGCTGGACCATTCGGAAACGGCCAGGGCTAAGCGTAAATTTTTTGAGGATTTCACAACCCGGGGCGCTGCGCGCCCCGGGTTTTTTTATGCACTCAGAACCAAGAAATCTCTAGCCAAAGTCAAGCTGCATGCGCTTCACACGCTCTACCAAGGTTTCGTTGCTCATGGTTTCGCGAAGGCGGTCTACTAAGATTGGGAAAGCTAGGGGCGTAGGTGCATCGACGATGTTCAATACCCACTCTTGTGTGGCGATGCGTTCCAAAGCCGCCCTGATTCGCGCTTCTTCCAGCTGAAATTCATGCACCTCCTCTTGGGCTTGTCTCAACAACAGGTTGTCTGGATCATAGTCGCGGAAGACTTCGTACATCAGCTTTGAAGAACTTTGCACCTGTTTTGTGCTCATGTTCTTCCCTGGATAGCCGGTAAATAGAAGTCCTGATATCTGAGCGATATCCCTAAAGCGACGTTGCGTAAGGTCGCTTTCATTCAGGCTGCCGCTCAAATCTGAGCGCAGATGTGCGGTGGTGAATATGTCGCTATCTATGGCATCTTGTATGGGAATTGGCTGGTCACTGAGCAGTTCAAAACCGTAGTCGTTCATGGCTATGGAAAAGGTTTGTTTTCCAAAATGACCTAATCGGAAAGCAAGTAGCAAGGCCATGCCCTCGTGGGCTAATCGGCCCTCAAATGGGTAGACAAAGAGGTGATGGCCCTCGAGATCCTCGAGGTATTCAATCAGGAATTGGCCCTTGTGTGGGACCATGCTTCTTTCCTTTTGAAGGCGGATGATGGGTTGAATCATGGCCAATTCTTCGTCCTCAAAAGAACTCTTGGTGGCACTCTCCTCGAGTTTTTCGCGGAGGTATCGGCCCAATTCCGCACTGAGTGGCATCCGGCCACCCATATAGCTAGGTACCGCCCCGCTGGCTTTGCGCGCTGGACGGACGGTGGCCTCAATACCTTGGAAACGCACCAGCTCAAGGCATTGGCCCGCAAACCAAAAAACATCACCCGTATTCAAGCGAGAGACGAAATACTCCTCTACTTGACCCAACACCTTCCCGCGCTGCAACTTTACTTTTACCAAGACAGCACTAACAATTGTTCCAATACCAAACTTATGCCGCATTGCCACCTTGCGAGAGGTTACGATGTATTTGCCCTCTTCAATAACCACCTTGTGGTAATCGTCATAACTGCTTAGTGTTTCCCCTCCGCGAACAATAAAGTCTAAGCACCACCGCCATTCCTCCTCTGTGATACTCATATAACTAATGGTCTCACGTACCTCTGCAAAGAGCTCGTCGGCGATAAATCCGCCGCCTACAGCACGCGTAACGAGGTATTGAATTAACACATCAAAACTCCGCAAATAGGGCATTCTATCTTCGTGAGTGTCCGTGGTGATTGCCTTCCTAAGGGCTGCACATTCAATCAGTTCGAGACTGTGCGTTGGGACGAAATGTATTTTTGATGTTGCGCCTGGCTGATGTCCGCTGCGTCCGGCACGTTGTACAAATCGGCTCACCCCTTTTGGCGATCCAATCTGTATGACGCAATCGACTGGACGAAAATCCACGCCTAAATCCAGGGAGGAGGTGCACACTACCGCGCGAAGACGCCCGTCGTAAAGTGCTTCTTCCACCCAAGAACGCATCTCTTTTGAAATGGCGCTGTGGTGCATGGCAAGCACACCGGCGAGGCTCGGGTCGATCTCTAAAAGTTTTTGAAACCAAATCTCTGCTTGTGCCCGCGTATTCGTGAAAATGAGTGTGCTATTGTTTTCGTAAATAAGGGGCACGACTTGGTCCAGTAGTCGTATGCCTAGGTGCCCCGCCCAAGGCAATGTTTCCACCTCTTCAGGCAAGACCGCCTCCACCACCAAATTCTTATGAATGTCCGCTACAACCCATTTACCCGAGGCCGCAGAATGTGGTCCCAAAAGCACCTCAATGCTTTCTTCCATATTTCCAATCGTTGCACTAATTCCCCACGTTTGCATGGTAGGATTCAGGGCCCGAAATCGCGAAAGAAAGAGCTCACATTGTACGGCACGCTTGCTCCCCATTAGTTCATGCCACTCGTCAAGGACCACTGCCTTTAAGTTGCGAAAAAGCTTCTCGTGCCCCTTTTGAGTAAACATAACATGAATGCTCTCCGGAGTGGTGATCAGAACTTCGGGCAACTCCTTTTTTTGACGCTGTTTAATCTTTTGTGCGGTGTCGCCGGTGCGAACTTCCACACGCCAATGACTGCCCATGCCTTGAATGGCTCGTTGCGCACTTTGCTCAATTTCCTTTGCTAAGGCACGAATCGGGGTGATCCAAATCAATTGGCAACCCGACGTTTCTTCACCCAAACCTCGGGCAATAGCAGGCAACAATAAGGAATAGGTCTTCCCGCTTCCAGTTGGTGCATTAACGATTCCGCTAGCGCCCGCGAGAAGCGCGCTCCATGCTTGCAATTGAAATGTGAACGGGGACCAGCCTTGGTTCTCAAACCAATTCCTACACTGTTGAATGGACTGCGGCTGGGTGGCCATTTTCTATGCGCTGATTTTCTCCACCAACCAAAGAAAGTCGCTGAGGTATTCCGGATAGTTTTTATTGAAGTGGAACTCTTGAGGTTCGCCGTTCTCATCGAACAAGCTGCCCACGTTGCTCACCAATAGCTTCGTCGATAATGGCACTGCACCCACGTACATCATCCACGCCTGAAAGTCGTGAAGCGCATTCAAGCCACCAAATGGACCTGAGCTTACGGTGATGGCACCCATTGGTTTCTTTGCGTATTCTGGTCGGAAAAAGTCCAATGTATTCTTCAACGCGCCCGGTACTCGGCCATTGTATTCGGGAAGCACTACAAGGATGCCGTCCGCGTTTAATAAGGCTGCACGAAACGATTCGAGGTCTTCTGAATTCGGCGATTCTGCTCCAAAAACGGGGAAATTATAGGTGTTGATGTCCAAATAATTTACTTGGCTCACCTTAGAATTTTCCTTTAAGGCCTTAGCGATAAACGATGCGACTTTAGGCGTATTCCCTGCTTTGCGAGGGCCGCCTTGTATGATGGTAATTTTCATGTGCTTTGATGGCGTTTGTCAGCTAACGCCCAAAAAAGGTAAAGGTTTAAACCTTCTTCCCAAACTTGGGTACTCGGAAATAGTCAGAGTTTGCATCGGGAGCGTTCTTGAGCGCTTCCTCTTTGGAAATCATGTTCGCAACCTCGTCGTCGCGCATTACATCCACATGCTTACTCATTTGGGTTAGCGGTGCAACACCTTCAAGATCGAGGGCCTCAATCTTCGCGACAAAACCTAAAATCTTAGTCATATCACCCTGCATGCTGTCGAGCTCCGCTTCAGACAACTCTAGACGGCTGAGGTGTGCCAAGTGTTTGATTTGTTCCTTAGAAATTTCCATGCTGCGTTTTCTACTGCCCCAAAGGTAAGGCAAGTTTACCTGTGTGACCGTGATTTTTTAAGTCCGCTGCTAGTGCGATATAACAGCGATCACTAAGCTCTTGTATTGGGTTGTCCGATTCTTGGTTAGGCCAAAATTCACCCAATACCTTGGTATCCACAGGTCCAAAACTAGAGCGCTCGCCCCAATCGCCTAATCGGAACTTGCTTTGATAAATACTCATCAATAGAACCGGGACATTATTCTCAGCGGCCAACTTAAAAGCACCCGCCTTAAACCCGCGCAGTAAGTAGCTCTGTGGTGGAATACCTCCTTCGGGATAAATACAAACACTATATCCCTCTTTGATCTTTTTGTCCGCGTCTTTTAACGCTTGTTTTCTGCCGCTAAAAGAACTGCGGTCCACAGGTATAGAGGTCTGCTTAAAGAAGTACCCAAAGAGCGGAAGTTTTAGCAACTCTGCTTTGCCCATGAATACAACCGGGGTTGGCGATGCTAAAAAGGTCAACGGAATGTCGAGGTCTGAGGCATGGTTTGGAGAAAGTACAACGGGGCCGTCGTGTTGAATTTTATACTTCCCTGGGCGCGGCCAAACCCCCATCAAGAGAAGATATAACCAGGACCAAACCTTACCTACAGCAAAGAAATGTTTATAGTTTCCTCCTGGTCGCGCCGTCCACAAAAGTGCAGGCAGTAACACAAGAATGGTCACCAGCGCAACCACGTAATACCAGAGGTGATGTATATAACTCAGCAACTTCACGGCGCTAAAGTAACATATATCACTACTTCCAAAAACGAAGGCGACTATTTTAGCACACATAATCCTATGGCCATGAAGAATTTAACATTTGCCTTTGCTTTTTTATGGAGTTCTTTCGCTTTTGCTCAAAGCACCTTTCCCTTTGATATCGTCTTAGAGCCCGTGTCTGTAACCAATCTACCCGGCATGCAATCCTATGCTGCAGCCCAGCACAATGGCAAGTGGTTAATCATTGGGGGGCGCATCGACGGGCTGCATCAGCGTCAGCCCTGGCAAGCATTTAACGCGGCAGGCCATAACACGAATGTGTATGTAATCGATCCCATTGCAAAAACCTTTCACACTGCCCCATTAAGCGGATTGAGCAACGATACATTAGTCGCACAACTCTCAAGTACCAACCCGAACTTTGCCCAAGTAGGAAATTACCTTTATTTCCTTGGCGGCTATGGCTTAGACGCTTCCGCCGTTCACATTACTCACCCAATGCTAACGGTTATAGACGTACCGTCTACTATTGATGATGTTGTTCAGAGCGGAACGCTAGACAGCACCGCATTCGTTTCGTTCAATGATGAAGATTTTGCTATTACCGGCGGTAAGCTGATGCATCTCGACGGGTCCTTCTACCTAGTAGGTGGGCATAGATTTGATGGACAATACAACCCAATGGGGCACAATACTTTTACCCAAGCCTACAGCGAGCAGGTATTGCCATTCACGGTTAGCGGCACCTTCCCTAACCTGAATTACTCTAAGGGCACCGCTATTATCGATTCCAATGAACTGCACCGTCGCGATTACAATGTCACCTATATGACCGATGGTACGGAAACCTATTTCAACGCGTGGTCAGGGGTTTTTCAAAAAAATCAAACGGCCAACTTACCTTACCTCAATGCCGTAGAGGTTCGCGATACGGGGATTTATCCAGTACCCGGATTTTCTCAATACCTCAACCACTACCATTGTCCATCCGTTTCACTTTACGGCGAAAATCAAGGAGCCATGTATACCGTTTTCTTCGGCGGTATCGCTCAATATTACTACGATAACGGAACCTTAACGCAGGACAACGACATCCCATTCGTTAAAACTATCGGTATCGTTGAAAAGCGAAATGGATTGTATAGTGAATCATACTCTTCAACCGAGATGCCCGGATTACTGGGTGCCGGTGCTGAATTTTTCCCTTCGGATGGTTTCGCATCAACGGGTGAAATCTTCTTGGCCGATTCCTTAGCCAATGATACCGCCTGGGTCGGTCACATATTCGGGGGGATCAACTCACCGGGCAGAAACATCTTCTTTGGTGGAATGACTAACAACAGCACGGCATCGCCAACCTTATTTAAGGTAGGCTTTGTACGCACGAGCGGATTGCGTGTTTTCGAATCTAACTATGGTGAAAATTTGGGACTACTGGTATCTCCTAACCCAAGCCGCGGAAAACTTATCGTGCAGATTCAAAGTGTCTTGCAGGGAATGACAAAGTTTGAGGTCTTTGATACCAATGGTAAGCTCATCCTCCACACCGAGATTCCAACCAAGGCGGGTTCAAATACTATTGATTTGGGAGCGCTACAGATAGCCTCCGGGAAATACGTTTTGACGGCCACACAAGCTGGGGCACGTCAAAGCATCAACTTTATCTGGAACTAGAACCCGAGCTTTTCGCGAACGCGTGAAAGGGTTGCTTGTGCAATTGGACGGGCTTTCCCCGCTCCAACCTTAAGCGCTGCTGCAACCTCGTCAGGGTTTGCCATGTAGTGGTCAAACTTCTCTCGTGCTTCGCCAAACTCTTCCAAGATGAGCTCTAAAAGGGCTGTCTTTGCGTGTCCGTAACCGAAGTTCCCGCCGCGGTATTGAGCAGCCAAAGCCTCAGTCTGTTCGGCCGTAGCCAACAACTTATAAATGGCAAAAACATGGCAGGTCTCAGGATCCTTTGGATCTTCTAACGGCGTCGAATCCGTTACAATACTCATCACTTGTTTCTTGAGCTGTTTTTTCGGCAAGAATACATCGATCACGTTGCCGTAGCTCTTGCTCATCTTGCGTCCATCTGTTCCAGGTATGGTCATTACAGATTCCGAAATGCTGGCTTCAGGAACAACAAAAGTTTCACCGTATCGGTGGTTAAATGTACTCGCAAGGTCTCGCGTGATTTCGAGGTGTTGCTTTTGGTCTTTACCCACTGGGACGATGTGCGCATCGTACAATAAGATATCTGAGGCCATCAATACGGGGTAATCAAATAGCCCTGCATTAACATCACTTAGATTATCGCTTTTATCCTTAAAACTATGCGCGTTGGCCAACATAGGATAGGGAGTAAAGCAGTTCAAGTACCAGGTCAGTTCTGTACATTCGGGCAAATCACTCTGTGCGTAAAAGACTACTTTCTCTGGGTCCAATCCACAAGCCAGCCAAGCAGCTGCCGTGGCTAGAAGATTGTCTTTACGAACCTGTGCATCCTTAACTGTAGTAAGGCTATGCAAGTCTGCAATGAATAAATATGCCTCGTTTTTAGGGTCATTGCTCATCGCAATAGCCGGACGAATGGCGCCTAAAATATTGCCCAAGTGTTGTCTTCCAGAACTCTGTATGCCGGTAAGTACTCTAGCCATGTTGTTATTTAATCAGGGTAAGCTCTAAATCAATATCGGCCCAGTAGCTACTATCTGCTGGGATTTGCATGAAGGATGTTGTCCAAACTTGCTCTGTTGGCAAGCCGCTCTTCATTACAAAGGAATAGCTAACACTATCGTTGTCCATAATGAGCACGCTATCTGCATTGCTAAGCGTCCAAGTACCGCCGCTAATAAGACTTACAGGAACTTGAATTGTATTCAAATTGGCAACGAATTCCACGTGCAAATTCCCCGTATCTGGCATTTCATACAAATTGACCTTTCCATAAAGTTGTGTGCCAACTCCAGTGAATTGCATGAGCGCATTGGGGTTAAGAGGGTTTGGCATCTCGCCACTATATGCTACCTGGCTTACTGTCCATTCCCCTAAAATTTCATCGCGAACGAATACTTCAGAAGGCGTAGGCTCTGTATTACAGGAAATGATTGCCAATGATGCTAGACCAAGAATTAGGGATTTTGCTTTCATGCTAAATGTTTGAAGTGCTAAAAATAACTGGGATTTCATGATTTGCCACAAAGACCTGTAATAGCTTTTGCGCAACCTCTTCGGGCTTGACTAATTCGCCTTGCTCAAAGGCTTCTACAAAATGGTCTTTATCTGCAAATGCTTTTGCATCCGAGTTGCGTATTACCGCCTGCATAGGCGTATCTACCTTGCCCGGGCGGAAAGCGTGAACTCGAATCTTTGGATGCTCCTTCGCCAGAACCTCAACGTATTGATGAACAGCAGCTTTTGATGCACAATAGGCTGCCCAGCCCTCTATCGGGTAGTTTGCGGCGCCAGAACCTGTAAAATACACCTGCTTTTCACCAGCAACCTCGCTTAAAAAACGAGCGGTCAAGCGCATGGGAGCAACAGCATTCAATTGCATGCAATGCGCTAAATCATTGCTTCCAAGATTTTCTGTGCCATCGATCGGTCCAATGGTTCCAGCGTTGTTCACTAAAATGGTTGGTCCGTTTGATGCCGCCTGCAGAGGAACCGATTCAACTCCTTCAATTGTGCTTAGGTCCGATTGGAAAAATGTACCGTTCTCATGACGATCAATGGCGTCGCAGGAATGACGGCCTATACCGTCAACTTCCCAACCTAAAGCCAGCGCTGCTTCTGCCAACGCCTTACCTATTCCGGAACTAACACCGGTAATTATGAGGCGTCCTGCGCTCATCTTAAGCGTTGATTTCAATGAATCGGTTCACATCTTTAATCATACCGAAAATCATGATGATATCTCCGTCATTAATTAAAGTGTCCGGGCCCGGCACACCCTTAATGTGGTGCTCTTCGCCTTCTTTCTTTAGGATGGTGACTAGGTTGATGTTGTACTTGTTGCGAAGTCCAATGTCTTGAAGGGTTCTTCCGACGAGTTTTTTGGGAGCGGCAACCTCGATAATCTCATGCTCATCAGGCAAGTTGACACACATTAATACGCCTGGGTTGGTCAACTGCTCGGCCACGTTATTTGCAACCTCTTGCTCAGGGCTCAGGACATTGTGAACGCCCATTTTAGTGAGGATTTCACGCTGAACAGGGCCTTGGGCGCGCGCAATAATTTGCTTAACACCGATGGCTTGCAATTGGAAAACACAAAGCAACATTTCCTGAAAACTGGACCCAATACTCACCACGACAGCGTCCATATCTGCCAGATTTTGGGCTTCCAGCGCATGTTTGTTTGTTGCGTCCAGACTTACGGCAAATGCAACATCGTTGGCGATGCTTTGCACCTTGTCTTCACTTTCATCAATGGCCATGACGTCAGCGCCACGCTCCGCTAATTTCTTGGCAATTGCTGATCCAAAAACCCCAAGGCCAATTACTGCAAACTTGCTATTCATACTTATCTATCTAATGCTTGCGCTAGGTCGGCAAGCAAATCATCTACATGTTCTATCCCTACCGAGAGTCGTACAAGGTTGTCGGTCACACCAACTTTTTCGCGCTCTTCCTTTGGAATGGAGGCATGCGTCATGGATGCAGGATGTCCTGCCAGGCTTTCAACGCCGCCCAAGCTCTCTGCTAAGGTAAACACCTTCATTGCGCTGACCACGTCTGCAGTCTTTTCAAAACCCGAATCCTTTACCGTAAAGCTAACCATTCCGCCAAACTTTTTCATCTGACGCTTGGCTACTTCGTGTCCATTATGGCCTTCAAAGCCTGGCCAGTATACCTTGTCAACAGCAGGATGAGTACTCAAATAATTGGCGACTGCCTCACCGTTTTCGCAATGGCGATCCATGCGCACATGAAGGGTTTTAATCCCGCGTAATGCGATAAAACTGTCCATTGGCCCCAAGATGGCGCCGGATGCGTTCTGAATGAAATATATTTTTTCGGCGATTGCTTCATCTTTCGTGGCAAGCAATCCCAAGACCACATCGCTGTGTCCTCCGAGGTATTTTGTTCCACTGTGCATCACAACGTCCGCTCCCAGATCTAATGGTCGTTGAAGGTAGGGTGTAGCAAACGTGTTGTCTACCACGAACAATGCTCCATGCGCTTTGGCAATTTTTGCTGCGGCTTCAATGTCCAATACATTCAACATCGGATTGGTTGGGGTTTCCATCCAAACCATCTTCGTTGATGAACTCATATGCTGTTCCCATGAGGCGTCGCCCATGTCCACAAAAGTGAACTTAATGCCATAGTTTGAGAACACCTTGGTGAAAAGTCTATAAGTGCCTCCGTAAAGATCATTACACGCAACAACCTCATCACCCGGGCTCAAAAATTTGAGCATACAATCAATTGCTGCCAAACCCGAGCCAAAGGCTGCGCCATGGGTTCCCCCCTCTAAACTTGCGATCGCTCGCTCTAATGCGAATCGCGTTGGGTTTTGACTACGGCTGTATTCAAACCCCTTGTGTTTACCCGGATATTCCTGGGCATAGGTTGAGGTCTGATAAATTGGAGGCATTACCGCCCCTGTTGTTGGATCTGGTTCTTGGCCGCCGTGGATGGCCAGGGTTTCAATGTGAAGGTTGTTGTGGTCCATTATGCTTCTTGATAGATTATTTGCAGTGCTCTTCAAATGCGCCCAATAGATTTGAGGCAATCATCTGCGCAGTACGGCCTTCGATGTGGTGACGCTCTACCATATGAACAAGTTCTCCATTTTTAAACAACGCCATTGAAGGTGAAGATGGAGGGAACGGCATCATTAGTTTACGCGCTTCGTTAACAGCATCAACATCATTTCCGGCAAAAACGGTAATCATTCTATCTGGTTTCACCTCAGATTTAGCAACCGCCATTGCCGCCGGACGTGCCGATCCTGCTGCACAACCACAAACAGAATTCACCACAACAAAGGTTGTTCCTTCTGCGTTGATCGCTGAATTTACTTCTTCCGCCGTCTTCGTTTCAGTATAGCCGCTGTTCGCGAGCTCAGCACGCATGGGTGCAATAAGTTCTTCTGGGTACATATTTGATGTGTTTTTTATCTAAACAAAGTTAGTGTTTCCTAATGGTTTAGCCGATTGTACCTTTGCGCCAATTATAATGATGATTCAATGAGCTCAAAAGTTCGTGTCCGATTCGCACCGTCCCCAACCGGACCTCTTCACATAGGTGGGGTTCGTACGGCATTGTACAACTATTTATTCGCCAAAAAACATGGTGGTGACTTCCTTCTTCGCGTTGAAGATACGGACCAAACCCGCTTTGTTCCCGGCGCTGAAAAATACATTATCGAAGCACTCGACTGGTGCGGCATCTCACCGGATGAAGGTATTGGCGGCGAAGACCGCGGAAATGGCCCATACCGTCAGAGCGAACGCAAACCGATGTACCGTCAATACGTTGATCAACTTTTGAACAACGACAAAGCATACATAGCGTTCGACACCGCAGAAGAATTGGATACGATGCGCCAATTAGCAAAGGACGCCGGTGCGGCGAACTGGCAATACAACTACATTACTCGTGGCAACATGAAGAACTCCTTGACCCTTCCAAAAGAAGAGGTTGAGGCAAAAATTGCTGCTGGCGAACCGTACGTCGTTCGCATCAAACTGCCGCGCGACCATGAAGTTCGTTTTGAAGATACTATTCGCGGCTGGGTAAGCGTGAACACCAACAATATGGACGATAAGGTGCTCTTCAAGTCCGACGGTATGCCAACCTACCACCTCGCAAACATCGTGGACGACCACTTGATGGACATTACCCACGTGATTCGTGGTGAGGAGTGGTTGCCTTCCGCGCCGCTTCATGTGATGTTGTATGAAGCCTTCGGTTGGGAACGCCCCGTTTTTGCACACCTTCCGCTACTTCTCAAGCCCGATGGTCCAGGAAAACTAAGCAAGCGTGATGGTGATCGCCTTGGGTTCCCTGTATTCCCGATTGACTGGAACAACGAAGAAACCGGCGAAACGGCCAGCGGCTACCGTGAGTTTGGATTCTACCCAGGTGCCTTCATCAACATGTTGGCACTCCTCGGCTGGAACCCAGGTACGGAACAAGAGATTTTCGACTTGCAAGGCTTGATTGATGCCTTTGATTTGAGCAAGGTTTCAAAATCGGGCGCCAAATTTGATTTCGAAAAAGGAAAGTGGTTTAACCAACTTTACTTGCGCAGCCAAGGTGAAGCAGCACTAGCCAAAGACCTTAAGGTACAACTCGATGCTCGCGGACTGAGCTGCAATGAGCACTATCTCGGCACCATCGCCATGATGATGAGCGAGCGCGCAACGTTCCCGCAAGATTTGGTAACAGAGGGCATGTTCTTGTTCGAACGTCCGACGGAATACGATGAGAAAACTGCTTCGAAAAAGTGGACGGCAGAAAGCCCAGCGATGATTCAGGACTTATCTGAACGATTTGCAGCATTAGAGAATTTCACAGAGGCAAACATCGAAACCGCCTTCAAAGACTACCTCAGTGAAAAGGAGCTAGGCTTTGGAAAAGTAGGCCCGTCGTTCCGCCTCGCCGTAACCGGAAAGGGCATGGGTCCTTCCATGTTTACCATTTGTGAAGTGCTCGGTAAAGAAGAAGTTCTGGCTCGTATGAATGCGGCTATTGAAACTCTAGGCTAATGGCAGCAATGCACCAGATCGACGTTCACGGCATTCGCATCTATACCAACCACGGTTGCATGGGCGAAGAGGCCATAATAGGCTCGCACTACGAAGTCAACATAAGCGTTTGGGCCGACCTCAGTGCTTCCGTTGCCTCCGACGAACTAGCTGATACTGTTGATTACGTTGCGTTGAACGCCATTGCTAAGGAAGAAATGGCGAAGCGCGCTAAGCTTCTCGAGGTGGTTTGTCAACGAATGATTGACCGAATCATGAACGAGCATCCTTCGGTACAAAAAGCATGGGTAAACGTAGCTAAGCTCAACCCGCCCATCAATGGTGATGTGGAGCGCGTGGCACTAACATTTACCGCCGAACGATAGCAAGTAAAAAACTCGAGGCCGTTCGGATTTTTCCATTATTTTTGGCCTCCCTAAGGTTCCGTGGCCGAGTGGCTAGGCACTGGTCTGCAAAACCAGCTACAGCGGTTCGAGTCCGCTCGGAACCTCAGAATGACAAAAACCCCGGTTCGCAACGCGAACTGGGGTTTTTCTTTTGACGAATACGAAGCTTGCTTCAGTATTTGGAAAAAGAAAAAGCCCAAGGACTTTGCGAAGCAAAGGACCGGGGGTGTTGTTACTGACCTTAGGTGGGCTGCGGTCCGCCGAAGCGAAGCGAAGGCAATCCGCGGGCTAAAACTTCCAGTCAAAACAGGGCTCGACTTTTACGCCCTTTTCGATCAATTTGTGCTTAAACTCGTCCGCTCCTTCGACACGAGTAGGTATAATCAATGTAGTTCCCGTACTCAAGTGCATGAAAAGGTGCGAGTTGGTTTCGCTTATCTTCTCGAACTCGGAGATATTCAACGTGCTCTCGCCTAATTTATTCGTGGAAATCAAAACGTCGTCTTTTAAGACGAGTGTTTCATCAAGGCCGAATCGGCCCGCATAATGCTCTTTTATGTGTGCGCGATAATGCCTCCTGTGCCGCCAATTGAAATACTTTCCAAACCCAAAAAGCACCAACAGAAAAACACCGGCGAAGTAAAATGTCATTAATGCATTATCGAAGTAAAAGACCCACATTCCAACCAAGCACAATGCCAACAACATGAGCCTCCCCCGGAAACGCAATCGTTTAATTCGCTTAGACTGAGAGGCCGTGAATACTTGGTAAGTAAAGAAGTCCTCTTCTTGAATTTGATATTGAAGCTTCATTTAAGGAAAGTACAATAAAAAACCCCGAACCAAAGGCCCGGGGCTGTAGATCTGTTGCGTTGTGTTTTACAACAAATAATCCGTCGTCATCCAGGTGCTTTGACCTCCTGAAATAACATTTCCGACCAATTCTTTCTGGTCGGTGCCCGTCGCCACAAGCGTGCGGATAGAGAACGAACGCAAAGCATCGTGTACACTTAATGTTGCCACGGCACTGTCCTTTCTTCCCGTAAATGGTAAGTAATCAGGACCGCGCTGACAAGAGGCGTTGATGTTCACACGACATACTTGGTTTACCATGTTGTCCACGGCGTAAGCAATGGTTGCCTCGTTGCCGCTAAATAAGCTACACTGCTGACCGTAATCGGATTGTGCGATGCACGTCATTACTTCTTCAAGGTCTTCGTATTCCACGATGGGGACCACTGGACCGAACTGCTCTTCATGGAAGATGTCCATCTCGTTATTTACTGGGAATAACACCGCAGGGAAGAATGCAGTATCTGAAACGCGACCAGCGTTTTTGTTAATGACCTTCGCGCCTTTCGCTACGGCATCGTCCACATAAGCCTCCATCTGCTCAACCTTGTTGCGCTCTGGTAGTGGCGTGAGGGGGCAATCTGTTTCTGGGTGGTCTAGCACGAGGGCGTCAACCGCCGCGGTAAACTTGGTGCGGAACTCTTCAGACACGCTCTTGTGTACAAACAATAGTTTCAAAGCTGTACAACGCTGGCCGTTGTAGCTCAATGCACCGTTCACACATTCCTTCACGGCTTGGTCAATGTTCGCGTCATCAAAAACGATGGCTGGGTTTTTGGCTTCAAGTCCAAGGACTTGGCGGAGTCGATTGGGTTTTGGGTGTTGTGCAACTAGGGCGTTCGAACTCTTAGAGTTTCCAATCAAGGCTAAAACGTCAACATCGCCTGTTTTCATAATTGGCCCCGCCAAAGTGCGACCGCGACCAAAGACGATATTCACCGCTCCCGGAGGGAAGGCTTCTTTGAACGCATCAATCAAAGGCGTCAACAAAAGCACACCGTATTTAGCGGGCTTGAAGACAATGGTGTTCCCCATAATCAGGGAAGGAATGAGCAAACAGAAGGTTTCGTTTAGCGGATAATTGTACGGGCCTAAACACAATACAACGCCTAGAGGGCCGCGGCGAATTTGGGAAATCACCCCGTCCTTACTGGCCACGTGTGAGCCGCGTCGCTGCAGCTCTTTGTACTCTTCAATAGTGTCGTTGATATAATCAACCGTACGGTCAAATTCTTTATAGGCAGAACTCTTGTTCTTAGCAATCTCCCACATCAACAAGGTGCTGACCTCTTCGCGCTTCTCTTTCATCAAAGTCACGAATTTTTCCATGGCAGCGATACGTGCTGCAGCGCCGGCAGTAGGCCAATATCCACGGCCATTGTTGTATGCTTCTTTGGCCGCTGCTAAGGCGTCGAGACCCGCTTGTTCGTCAAGTGTTGGGGATTCACCTAGGTATACTTTTTCCGTCGCGCCGTTTGCGACGACTGTACCCATGGGGCTGTATACTTTTTCAAATTCTCCGTCCCAGGTGCGAACTGTTCCGCCAACAAGGTATTGGTTCCAGCGAAATGGTTTTGGTGCGTCAAACTCTGTGATAGGATTGTGTTTAGAGCTTGCTTTCATCTTATTCTCAGTTTATTACAATATAAGGCGCGGTTCAGGTTAATGTTCACGCCGGGCTAAATGTAAAATAACCCTTTTAGAAAAGGAACCCCCGTGATAAGCGTTACGAACAACGTTTGTAACTTGAGGGCAAATTGCAATTTCATGAACCTATATCCCATTCACACCGGGAATTTTAAACTCGATGGCGGCGCCATGTTTGGCGTTGTTCCCAAAGGGCTTTGGGAGCGAACTAATCCTGCAGATGAGCGCAACTTGTGTACTTGGGCCATGCGGTCGTTGTTGATCGAGGAGGGCGACAAATTAATCCTAATCGATACCGGTATCGGTGATAAGCAGAGCGAGAAGTTTTTCAGCCATTACTTCCTGCATGGCGACCACAGCCTCGACGCTTCGTTGGCTGCTCATGGCTTCAACCGCAATGATATCACCGACGTATTCCTGACACACCTTCACTTTGACCATGTGGGCGGTGCTGTACAGTGGAATGCTGACCGAACCGGTTATGAGCCGGCCTTTAAAAACGCCACGTATTGGACGAATGAGCGCCATTGGAATTGGGCCACAAAACCTAATGCTCGGGAACGCGCGAGCTTCCTGTCGGAAAATATCTTACCGCTTCAAGAAAGTGGGCAACTCAAGTTTATCGACGCGCCGGAAAACGAACACCGCGTGCCTACTCCATTGGGCTTTGATGTTTTTGTGGTGAACGGCCACACGGACGCTCAAATGTGTCCAGTTTTACCCTACAAAGGCAAAACCGTCGTGTTCATGGCAGACCTCATGCCTTCGACCGGGCATATTCCTTTACCGTATGTGATGGGATACGATACTCGGCCCCTCATTACCCTTGATGAACGCAAGCGCATCTTTACGGAGGCGGCAGAACAAGGCTATCATCTATTCCTTGAACACGATGCGTATAATGAAGTTT
>Ga0181555_1001174_pt1 | contig 23920 bp, 18 predicted proteins | sample 011ome_15_FD_145601 | JGI IMG/M metagenome (GOLD analysis project Ga0181555, IMG submission 145601) | Coastal salt marsh microbial communities from the Groves Creek Marsh, Skidaway Island, Georgia - 011504AT metaG (spades assembly) | ecosystem: Environmental > Aquatic > Marine > Intertidal zone...
CGGTTTGCACTTTACGTATTGTTTTCATATCGGTATTCAGTCCGTTTATATTTTCCAGCCATTTATCTAAAAAGTGGGTTGCATTAGTACTGCATCCTCTTACCAGTCGTTCGCTGGATGCTAATATAATTTGGTTTAATAAATCCACCATACGGCGAATAGGACTTGTGACGTGAACGTATTCGCCCACATCCATCATATCATGTCTCAATACAATATCTTTGTCGTATAATACGTATTTACAATCTGTATTATTCCAAGAACGGATGAGTCTGGATGTATTATCATCGAGTCCGGTATATGTTTCATTTGTATCATTTTTATAAATAGCTTGTCTAAAAACGCCACATTCTTTCTTTTTTAATGATGTACCCACTTCTTTATTCATACGAATCATCCAATATTCTACCAATTCATGACTATCTTGAACGGTAGGTTTCAATAATTTCGTTAAATTCATCATTTCTTTGTAATTGCTATTTTTCAGAAGTTTGTTCTCTTCATATACAAAATTCTTACGCGTTTTCACTACTACATTTTTATAACTTATTTCACGGTTCTCTATTAATTTCCCATTTTTATCAAAATATATATCCATCGCCAGTGCTATACGCAATTCATTTTCTTGAAGACTACACAACGAATCTGATAATATAAGCGGTAACATGGGTCTCTTCCTATCTGGTAAATAGATAGTTGATACACGTTCGGTTAAGTGTTCCCATAAGTTCAGCTCTTCCATCCAAACATAAACATTGGCAATGTAGATTGATACTTTATAGATATCATCTTGTTTCTCAATACTAAACGCGTCATCGAAATCTTTACTTCCCTCCGGGTCTATTGAGAATACAAACTCATTCGTTCGGTCTTCAATCTGGTAATTGGGATTTTGTAGTATGTTCTCTATTATGGGTATATTTTTCAAGGAAATGGTCGTATGATTCGTTAATTTCTTAATAGACGTATGTAATTTTTTACAATGTAACTGGTATTCATAAAACACTTCCAAATTATCAACGTCACCAAGAACCTCTATTAATTCACCATATGGATGCTTGCTAGTCCAGTTATCATAGTTAAAGAGCACATATTTGTTTTGCTGGTGTTTTGAAAACCCTATTTTGACATCATATGGAACTAAAAACACCGGATAATTTTTATTGTTTGGAATACAACGATAATATAAACGTTTCTTGTTAGGGGTTCTTCCGAACGTTTTATTTCCTTCCAATATTAATACACCTTCTAATTTGGCTTTATTGTCAAGACCGGATAGTTTGGTGATACAATTATCGTTAACTTCAATAATGTCTTCGTGAAAGAGTTTGTTGGTTAATGGGTTACATTGTTCTCTATTTTCAATAATAGAATTGTTAGATAAATCACATAAGTCCCATTTTGTATAATTTCGGTCATAGATGTTTACTTGATATGTTTGCATGGTTTCCTTATATTGTGTATACTAATGTTTAAATCAATTTAATAATAATCTAATAACCTAATAAAACCAATAGATTATTATACAATAGTGTCAAGGTTCTCAATATGTCTAAAAAAATTTACAAGAAACATACAAAAAAACAAATGACAAAACCTTCCGATAACCTTTCTTCGGCAACCTATCTAATTATTGTCGAATCGCCTTCGAAATGTGCCAAAATAGAATCCTATCTTGGAACCAAGTACTGTTGTATTTCATCAAAAGGACATATCCGAAGCGTAAATGGACTTAAATCAATTGATACTAAGGATACATTTGAACCTAAGTTCTCAGAATTGGCTGAAAAGAAAGACCATATTGTATTTATGAAACAAACTATATCAAAGTTCTCAAAAGAAAATATAATATTAGCTACGGATGATGATAGAGAAGGAGAAGCAATTGCGTGGCACATATGCGAACAATTCGGATTATCAACGAAAACAACTCCACGTATTATATTCCATGAAGTAACAAAAAACGCATTATTAAAAGCTATCAAATCACCTACAACCATCAATTTAGATTTGGTAAAGGCACAACATGCTCGTCAAGTCTTAGACGTGATTGTCGGATATAAAATATCACCAATGTTATGGAAATATTTATATAACGATTCCACAAATTCATTATCTGCGGGCAGATGTCAAACCCCTGCTCTGAGATTGGTGTATGATAATGAAATAGAAGGAAAAAAGAAAGACAATATTCAAACGTATTATAAAACCACGGCTTCCTTTTTCGAGAAAAACCTTCATTTTAATTTAAATGTAGAATTCCAAACCAAACAAGAAGTAGAAGACCATCTAACAAAATCTATCAATCATAAACATATGCTTACCATAAGTAACCCACGAGATACAACCAAATCGCCACCAAAACCCTTTCATACTTCCAGATTGCTCCAGGTAGCAAGTAATATTTTACACATCTCGCCAAGTGAAACTATGCGATTATGTCAACAACTCTATCAAACTGGGTATATTACCTATATGAGGACGGAAAGCACGAAATACGCAAAACCTTTCCTTCAAGAAATATCAAAATATATTCAAGAAGAGTATGGAAGCGAAAAATACGTAGGTAATATAGATGAGTTAGAGAACAAGCAGTCAAACAATCCACATGAGGCTATACGTGTTACCCAGTTAATAAATAAAACTATAGGGTCAGACGATGCGCGGTTAGTGTCAATGTATAAATTAATATGGAAAAATACAGTTGAAAGTTGTATGTCCGAAGCCAAATATAAAGCAATCCCATTAGAAGTTTCGGGACCTGAAAAAACGAAATATACATATACACATGAAATACCCATATTCTTAGGTTGGAAGACGGTAAGTGATAAAAAGCTGGATACGGATACACAGAACGAAGCGAATGGTCTACATATGTTTTTCAAAACCCAATTACAAAAGCCGATAAAATACAATTGGATAGAAAGCACCGTGTCAATGAAGAACAAACATACACATTATACAGAAGCCAGTTTAATCAACAAACTTGAAACTGCGGGAATTGGACGTCCATCTACATTTTCCACCATAGTATCTACCATACAAGACCGAGGATATGTAAAAAAGACAGACGTAGATGGTATAGAGATAGACTGTAATAATTTCAAGTTAGAAGACGATACATTAACGGAAACTACCGAACCAAAGACATTTGGTAATGAAAAAGGTAAATTGGTACTGCAGCCAATCGGAACACTAACCGTAGAGTTTTTAATCGAACATTATGGGTCCTTGTTCTCGTATGAATATACAAAATTAATGGAAGATAAATTAGATGCGATTACAAATGATAATACAGAGTGGTCTTCCATATGTCGCGAATGTTACAATGAAATTAAAGATTTATCAAAACCAGTAAGTAAAATACCCAAACAAACCTATCCCCTGGATGATAAGCACGTAGTCTTGTTTGAAAAATATGGACCGGTTATCCAGTATAAAAACGACGAGGATAAATATGAATATATCTCCGTAAAACGCAATTTCAAGATAGATATAGACAAACTAAAAAACAAGGAATATACATTAGCCGATATGATTGCTCCCAAAGAACGTAACCTTGGAAAATACAAAGAGGTCGATGTAGTCATCAAAGACGGTCGGTACGGGGCATATGTAGAATATGGAGAAACCAAAGAATCGTTAAAAAACGTCGATAGAAACCCGGACGAGATTACTTTAGACGATATTATCCCTATTTTAGATAAGGTAGACCATGAAACGCCCATAGATAAGAATATGTTAAGAGAATTAACAAACGAGTTAAGTATCCGTAAAGGGAAATTCGGTGCATATGGGTTTTATAAAACAGACCAGATGAAGAAGCCTCAGTTCCTCAATATAAAAAAGTTCAAGGATAGTATATTGTCATGCGACAAAGAAGTGATAATAACATGGTTGAAAGACAATTATCCAATTTTGAATTCATAAAATATATTGAAAATGTATAATGGAATCCTACATAACGCCTTTAAATTACAGCATATTTGTAATTTTATATATTACATCATTCGTATACCTCTACACAACATATTCGGAAATCGTTGGTCTCGGTGTTCTCACTGTTATTCAAATAGCATTTACTCTTTTTTTTGGAAAGGAACTTTCTCAAATAATCATAAGTCACCCGGGAGGACCATTGGTATTAAATTTTGCGAGCATGATGACTCTGTATGGAACATGTATTAGTATGTTATTATTATCAATTACATTGGTGCTAACAAGTATTACCATATTCGATATTCAAAAAAAATACAACAATACTAAGGGAACTCCGGTAATCTTATCGGCGAAATACCAGAATCTATTTGATACTATTAAACAAAACACGGTTATTTTATTCGCGATTACAGCTAGTCTATTGTTAATGTATTATTTCAACAAATCCAATATAAATGTTCCTATACTACCGATGATATCCAACATGTCAATGGCGAACTTATTAAACAATGTGCCGGCTATGGTTAATATCGTTTTGTCCGCTGCTTCCATGGTGATTTCTTCTTACCAGGTAAAATACGCGGTTGATTTTTCCAGTTTAAAAACGCGTAGTTTGGTAGGTAGATAATTATTATTTCTTGTTATGTAATTAGATATACATAACAAATGCGTTTAAATACAATACTTTATGTATAGGTAAATAGTAATAAATTAGTAGATGAAATATTACGAAACATTATACGAAGAGTACATAAAGTCGTGTGATTCGTATAACATACACCCTGAATTGAACGATGAAATAAAAAAGTTACCGAAAAACCTATCAAATATACCAAATATAATCGCCCATGGCGCTAGTGGAATAGGCAAGTATACCCAAGTTCTCCGAATATTAAAAAAGTACAGTCCATCTGAATTAAAATATGATAAACGGATAACCGTTCATACTGACAAACAACAATACATATGTCATATCAGTGATATTCATTATGAAGTAGATATGGCATTGCTTGGTTGCAACGCAAAATCATTATGGCATGAAATATTTTTTCAAATTGTTGATATAATCTCAGTGAAACCAACCCAAATAGGTGTAATTGTGTGTAAAAATTTCCACGCTATAAATTCCGAATTATTAGAAGTGTTTTATAGCTACATGCATCAATATAATAGTAACACGAGTAATATCACAATCAAGTTTATACTTATATCCGAACATATTAGCTTTCTCCCTCATAAAATTATAAATTCCTGTTATAGATTGGCAATTAAGAGACCATCAAAAGAGTCTTATCTTGAATTAATTAGAACCAACAATGAAAAACAAAAACAGAAACAGAAACTAATTACATCACTAACGACTCGGAATACAACCAATAGCGAAGATATACTGAATAACATCAGCGAGACTGGAGTTATCAACATAAAAGAATTACGTTCATTTTCACATATAGAGAATCAGTCTACGATACCTGAAGATTTATTCAATAAAGTATGTGACAACATTATTGTGAATATGGAAAACATTCAAAGTATCCAATTTACAAAATTCCGCGACTCATTGTACGAACTATTAATCTACAACGTCGAAATCAACGAGGCAGTATGGTATATAGTATACTATTTTATAAGCGACAACCGATTAACTGACAATGATGTTTCAGACATTCTAATTAAATGCTATACATCGTTCAAGTATTTCAATAATAATTATAGACCCATATACCACTTAGAGAGTATAATGTTCTATATAATAAAAAAAATACACAATTACAATGAACTCACAGAAAGCCCGTACCATTCTTGACATAAAAAACAGTGAAACCTTGAACTTAAACGAACTTAAACACAAATATAAAATATACGCATTAAAATACCACCCTGATAAAAATGCTTCGCAAGACGCAACAGAAAAATTTCAAGAGATTCATTCAGCGTATCAATATTTATGCGAACATGATATAGATTCGAAACTCGACGATACGGATGCCCCTATCCAACCAAACACATCCTATTCAGAAATGTTATTTACATTTATTCAGACAATTATACCTATCGATAATGATACGAATGTCATTCGTATAATAATGCAAAAATTAACCACTGTATGCGAGACCAAATCAATCGACTTTATTGAAAAACTCGACAAGGACACTCTTATTAAAATATATGACATTATCAAAAAGAATCAAGAGGTTTTTAATATAAGTCCGGAATACACCACTACGATAGAAAGTATTCTTAACAATAAAATCCAAAACGATGAAGTTATTATATTAAACCCAACCCTGGAAGATTTATTTGATAATAATTTATATCGCCTTACGCTAGATAAAAATACCTACATAATACCATTATGGCATCATGAACTACAATACGACAATAATGGCAAAGATTTGTATGTAAGATGTAACCCGATATTGCTAGACGACATAGAAGTTGATGATATAAACGACATCCATATCTATAAAACATTTCAAATACACGATATTTGGGGCGAAAAAACAATTGACGTGGAAGTATGTGACCGCATATTTACAATAGAAGTGGATAAGCTGAAATTAACAGACAATCAAACGATATTTCTATTGAACTCGGGAATTTCCCGACCGAATGTTAAAAAAATATATGATGTATCGATAAGAAGCACCATATACATACACGTTACATTGGAATTGTAACAAGGTCTCACCACACATACCATAATCAAAATACAATATTGAAGAAGTCAAATAAAAAATATATGTAATACATATTTTTTATTGTTCCAACGCGGGCTCGAACCGCGGACCTTCGGCTCATAAGACCGATGCTCTAACCTACTGAGCTATAAGAACAAAAGAACTTTTATTGTGGTTCAATCACATTGCACGAAGTGGGGTTCGAACCCACGCGCATTATGCACCAGGTCTTAAGTCTGGCTCCTTAGACCACTCGGACATTCGTGCTTATAAATAGTTTATCGACATATTTAGGTCGTGTGTTCCAACGCGGGCTCGAACCGCGGACCTTCGGCTCATAAGACCGATGCTCTAACCTACTGAGCTATAAGAACAAAAGAACTTTTAATGTGGTTCAATCACATAGCACTCGATGAGGGGCTCGAACCCTCGACCACACGCTTAAAAGGCGTGCGCTCTACCAACTGAGCTAATCGAGTTTAAATAGTTTATCGACATATTTAGGTCTCTTTTTTATTCGGTTCGTTATTTTCTAATTTTTATCTCGGTTCTTGTTATTCGGTTCTTTTTCTTCTAGTTTGTATTGGTTATTTATGCGACTGCCTTCTTCTTTGTCACCTTCTTTACTACCTTCTTCTTTACCGGCTCTGGCTCTGGCTCCGGCTCCGGCTCGGGCTCGGGCTCGGGCTCCTTCTCATCATCGCTATCTTCTACTTCAGTAGATGTAGTAGCAGGGATAGAAGGACCATCCTCGTCTTCACTATCATTTACAGTATCCACAATTGGCTGCTTGTTAATAGTATCTCTCTCGTCGGTTGAAAGTTCAATGTGACACTTTCCAAAGATGGTATCTTGAATATGGGGCTTTACTACACATTGGTTTAGTCTCCAGGTTACTCCCCAACCCTTTCCTCCAAACCACAATCCACCACACTGAAGAACACATGCCACATTGCTCTTCTTAGGGACAAAGTCCATTGGTGTCAAATTCTCATTATCACATGGGAAGATTAGCTTGTTTTCCGTGTCGTAAATCTCAATATTCCAACGCCCGTCGTAATTAGGGACCTTAGCGCGCATGCTAGGTGCTCGTGACATATCCATCTCTCCGGAAACCTTATCCTTGGGATACTTGAGGAAAGGGAAGAAGTTATCCTCAATCACCTCACGCGACTTCTTCTTGCCCCACCAGACATCACTATTACTAACAGCATCGTTTAGGATTTGTTCCTCAAACTCCTTTAGCTTCGAAAGAAAGTCCGTGCTGGCTTGTGTCTCATAATCAGAGTTTGGGAATACAAGAGACATATTGAACTTGTTATCAGACTCACCCTTCTCATCGACGTAGTCAGAGATGCCCCATGTCATCAGAAGGGGGGTAGAAATACACAACCCTCTGTTACTTTGAGTGCTAATTAGAGCAACTGACTTTGACCCCCTATCACTAATACGTGGTGCCATGTAACGAATACCGGCAGTATTCCACTCATTGTACTTTACTACGATTGGTGACTTAGACATTGTAATTTCAGATAATATAGATTAACTATTTATACATATTAGTAAGAGGTGTCTTTAATTCAATTTTATAAATATATTAGCACAACAAGTAACCTAATATTATATTTCGCGTTCTCTTGTAATATATTAATCGATGAAATGATATAACAATATCCCGACTATATAAATAATTACTACTCGGTAGCATATTTTATTTGTATTGATAGTATATAGGGTAGGTTTGTCTCATTGAACGTAATTGTATATACAATGAATACATCATCGCCGCTACTCGATAAGCCCTCGCCCTTAACCGCTGACAACACTATAAAAGATTCGTCACCGGAGTGTGATATAAAACCTCGCAAATGTAAAGATGCATCTACAAAGGGACGTACGTCTCAACATGATTTACCTGTTATTTCATATAGTAATTATATGAATGGTAATCTTGATTTGACTTGTTATATTATTCCAAAATTAAAGGAAGCCGCCAAATCATATAAGCTACGCTCTAGTGGAAAAAAACAAGAAATAATAGATAGACTAACCAACTTCTTTTTACAATCAAAAGCATGTATAACGATTCAACGAAATTTTCGTTCGTGGATATGTCGTTATCTAATTCGTTTAAGAGGAAATGCATTAACAAATAGAAAGATGTGTGTGAATGATACCGACTTTTGTACGATGGAACCGATTAACGAGATTGAAAATGATTATTTTTATAGCTTTACTGACGATAAACAGTTCACTTATGGATTTAATATTACTTCTTTAATTGAAATGTTAAAACGAAATAATAAGACAAATCCATATACGCGAGAAACGTGGAGTGTAACCCGTATCAATGAAATGGTAACTTTATATAACCTATCTTTCATATTATGCCAAGATTTTTCAAAAATGAATATACCCTATGTAAAAAGTAAAGCACCTACACTTAATAATAGGGGTAGACAGCATTCGATGCGCATGGATTATACGCCTATTATCAGACCTATAACTAGGGAAGAAGATTTAGCCCGTTATAATAATATAGTTAATATACGAAATAATACAATTAATAATCGTATTGCTGAATTATTTATTGAAATAGATCTATTGGGTAATTACACCCATCGCGAATGGTTTGACAATTTAGAATTACGTGACTATATACGATTGTACCGTAAATTGTACGAAATTTGGTATCATAGGTCAGAGATGTCGAGAGAAGTACAAAATAACATATGTCCGTTTTATTCACCTTTTGATGGAATATTTACACGTCCTCTGCTTCATAATGAAATTCAATTCCAACAAATCAAAACAGCTTGTTTAATTGTTATTGAGAACATGGTATATAGCGGAATCAATGATGAGTATCGTAAAATTGGTACATTACATGCTTTATCCGCATTAACCGGTGTTTCTTCCGGAGCACGCATGGCACTTCCATGGTTATATGAGTCTATCCAAAATTAAGATTGTATATTGTTACATAAACACACGTTTTACACCGGATTCAATATATTGCCATGTATTATCCTACTAGCAAAGTATAATAATATATATTATACTTTAAAACACTTAAAAAGACACCATATTATTATGTATAATCACAATGGTTAGAGCATCTAAGACTTCCGACAAGACTACTACTGAGACTAAGCCTCGCGCTAAGAAGGCAGCCGCACCCGCTAAGGTAGAGGCTGCTCCCGCACCCGCCCCCGCTGCTGCCCCCGAGCCAGTAACCGAGACCGCCGAGCCTGGTTCTGGTATTACCGATAGACTAGCTGAGTTTGGTGCTAAGCTTCAGCAACTAACCAGTATCTTTTCTACACTCAAGACTGACTTTAAGACTCTTGGTAAGGACGTTGCCAAGGAGATGAAGGCAGCAATCAAGGCTTCCTCCAAGAAGCGCAAGAACAGTGGTGACCGCAAGCCTTCTGGTTTTACTAAGCCTACTCGCATTAGTGACGAGATGGCTAACTTCCTTGGTGTAGAGCACGGCACTGAGATGGCACGCACTGCCGTAAGCAAGGAGATCCACCGCTACGTTGAGAAGCACAACCTTAAGCAGGAGGGAAATGGTCGTTACTTCCGTGCTGACGCTAAGCTTGCCAAGCTCCTTAACTACCACTACAAGGGTGATGACGAGAAGCTAAAGCTTGGATACTTCAACCTCCAGAAGTACATGAAGCACCACTTCCAGAAGGCTGGTGACGCTGCTATTGCCGCATAATAACATATTATTGGCATATAAACAATACAAAACCACCAAAGTATAAACAATACAAAACCACCAAAGTATAAACAGTACAAAACCCCAAAGTATAAACAATACAAAACCCCAAAGTATAAACAATACAAAACCACCAAACACACATAAACATTTTATATGTGTTTCAACTAAAATACTTAAATATATCCACCTTGTCTACTATATTACGAACATGCTTACCGGAGCAATTAATGAGGCATTGGAATTAAAATTTCAAGAATACTCTAGTAAAAATCAAATAAAATTGGGTATTTTAACGCCGTGTTTTGGAGACAGTTGTCATACCGGGTATGTTTCTTCCTTATTGAAAACGGTGAATACCCTCAATCGTCTTAAACTCAACCACAGTATTGAATTCTGTAGAAATGATAGTTTGGTTACACGGGCACGAAACAATCTGATTGCACGGGCAATGAATGACCCTGACATTACTCATTTCATATTTATTGATAATGATATACAATGGGGGGCTGAAGAAATTATTAAACTATTATGTCACGATAAAAATATTATAGGGGGTGTATATCCTATCAAAAAATATAAGTGGGATAAAATACTACAAAAAGACTCAATTACCGGTGAATATAACAGTATTTCAAAGATTCAACAACGTAAAAACAAATCGGATATAACAAATGCCATTTCTGATGAGAATTATATCATGCATAATTTGGTAGATTACAATCTTAATTATTTGGATAAACAAATTCATGTAGTAAACAATACAGTCAAAGTAAAACATATTGCTACGGGATTTATGTTGATTAAACGCCATGTGATTGAAACCATGTTTCAGTCATTCCCTTCCACGAAATATACAGACGACGTTCATTTCTTAACTCCAGAAGAAAATAAATACGCCTACGCATTATTCGACTGTTCCGTTGAAAATGGTACATATTGTTCGGAAGATTGGGTTTTTTGTAATCGGTGGAGAAATATGGGAGGTAACATTTATCTAGATATTACTATTTCATTGACTCATACCGGTTTGGAGGATTACCGCGGGCTGTATATGTCCTCTATTATGTAAACGGAATAAGATAGTATCATCATCATCCATAACGATTATGCAAATACAAATCCTTCGCTTTCCATAAGCGTATGTATTTTTTTCGTATTCGGTACTACCTCGCTCGGTATTTTGAAGTTCATATTTTCGTACATTGTATAGTTCTTACCTTGAAAGATTTGAAATATATTCATCAGTTCACGATAATCTTTTATGTATTTTGTATATTTCATTAACCATATATAAAATTCGTAATGTTTTTCATTTCGAGTCTCACACTTTTCCTTGTATTTTTTATATTCTTCGAACCATTTCAATGTCTCACTTAACGCGGTATTTGAATTAATATTATAATCCGTTCCAGAAATAGTCAATATTTCTGAAAAATCTTTTTCAGTTAGCTTTAAATCGTCCAGTATATTTTCGGTTTTATATAAGGTTATTGTGTGTTTCATCAAACTAAGGTTTCGTATAACATACGGACATCCATATACAAACATATCCATATCATCACTCATACACGCCCATGCTTTCCCAGACTTTACCATGTATACACATAAATCGTCTGCTTCGTTTGGTGAATTAAAATATGTTACGTTATATGCGTCCATTAACTTCTTTACTTTTTTTATGTCATCATCATAGATTCTAACGAATTGTCGTTTTAAATTATTCATTTCTAGTTCAGCTAGACGTCTCTCTTCCGCTGTCATGTTAGCTAATAATAATTGTAATTCATTGTATTTGCTCTGTGCGTCCTTTTTATCTATGTATCGTTTTCGTAATAATTCATTCTTTTCGGGAGGAGGCTTACCGTCAAATATAAATATAGGGATTATGTTGTATAAACGCATAATTGAAATGAATAAATACATGTTTTCCATTAACGCATTTTCTCCTAAGAAATGATACAAATAAATACTTGTATCAATTACAATTGTCTTTCCTGATAATTCTCTGAAATGGACCTTTGTTATTGACGTCTTACGGCATTTTTCATATAAATATTTATTTAGATTCTTGATTCCCATATAATATTTTATTTATTAATTGATTAAAGACACATAAATATAGATATTATATTCAATTTTTTATTGTGAACTCCTTAGACACAATAAAAAACGATTGTTTAATATAGGTTACAAGATAAATTTTTATTGATTTTTGTTGATTATTGATTTTTGATTATTGATTTTTTATTGATTATTTCCACGCAATTCTTCTAGTTCAGCCTGCAGTGTCTTAATTAGTTCGTCTCTCTCTGCCATCTTCTCTTCTAGCACCTTATTTGCCGCTACCAATTGAGACATATTTAGTTCGGTTTCCTCTACGTCAGGAATCGGTTTGTGATTAATCTTGAATACAAAGTATCCGGGGACTCTGTCGCCATTATCATTTCTCACAACGAACCTGTGTGTATTTGAACCATCGTAAAACCCCTTCTGTTTGAATTGTCCGGCTGTATTTAGCTTGTCTCGTAGAAACTTCGCACCGTTGTTGTTGTTCCAGTATTCAAAATGAATAAACACCGACTTTACGGTCTGTCCGTCTTCCAACTCGCGGTCAATGAAATCTATGCGCTGAACTTTGCCGAGTCTTAGTTCGTTTTCAAGCAGTGACTTTAAATTACGGGGTTGAAATGTATGATAAGTATTATCAATTGGGTTATTCACTGACATGTTCGTTGGCAAAACTGGGATATACAGACTTCTCCAATCTTCATCGGTCAACTCCATAGTCGCGGAATCAGTAGCCGTATCAGGCGTTCGTGTATGTTCCTCCTTTCCAGAACCGTTAGTCGCTTGACGAAGAGACAAATGTGTCATAGTGTCTCCATTTTCCCAGTGGATAGGGAATTCAGTAACGACGGTTACGTTCATGTTGCGAGTATCGGTAGTTTCACCGTTCAAGTATGTACGAATATCGCGAACAGCGGGAGTATTGTACCAGCATTCGAAATCAATAAATGCGGTCTTTGTAACAACCTGCGTGCGAAGGCGCTGATTGTAGTTCTTTCTTTCCATAATACGCACGGATGAAACTTTTCCAATACAGAAGACTGATTCGAATAAAGTAGTCACCCCTTCTTTATCATTATATTCACTTGGCAGACTCACCAACTGAAGACTAGTGTTTGTATTCATAAATTGGCAACTATCCATTTCTACGGTATCCTGCTGTGTCGTTTGATTTGTGAAATACACAATCGCCCGCTGAGGTGCAGCAGCAGCCATATACTGAGATTGGGGGTAGTATTGTTCTTGGGTAACGGAAGACATGATGAGATTAATATACGATTGTTCGTAATAAGTTGTTATATATGTTATAACAAAATGTTTTTCAATTTTTTACTTTACTAATGTCATTAGTTTCTTTTCCTTTTTTGTTCGTTTTCTTTTTTTTTTGTTTGTTTTCCCCTTTTTTTGTTTGTGTTTCGTCGCCGTTTTCCTCCACTAAATTCAAAATCGTCTGGCTCATATCCAATATAGTCCGCAATACCAGCTATTTTTTCATTTATTAATGCTTCATTATCAGGAAACTTTCCCAATAAAAACTTTTTTAGGTTACGTTTTTTATCATCAACTGCCATATCATCTGGGAATTTTCCTTTTGGTGTGCTATGAAGTTTATACCAATCCTGAATAGCAATCGGTATCATTTTATTCGGATTATTATCAATAATGTTAATTATTGTATCACACGTTTCATTTTCTTTATCGGTGCTTTTCTCAAACGTACATGCTTGAACCAAAGATGTAACCATACGTTCCAAAATACCAGCCGAACAACTCATCGTTTCTCCATCACCTTTATAAGCATTCACGCAATCTTCAATAAACGTTGACATGTAAGCTTCTATGAACGCATCTGATTGTTTATCTACATACAATAACGCATAAAAAATAGGTTCAAGTGTGTCTGGAGACAAATCACTATAACTCATACCATTTAAGCGTATTTGTACTTGTTGGAGTTGCGTTGTTAATCTTTCATTAATATTAATCTTAGAAATAAATGATTCCAGTTTAGTTTGAATAAAAGTCTTCATATCAACTTGAGGATTAAATTTCTCATCTACGAGGGATGATAATACATTAATTAATTCGTTCATGTTTATTTTAGCAGATGATTTATGAACTTCAAATGCGATACTACCTATATCTTCATTATCCGTCTCATTTGATACATTCCAATTGCCTATCGGTTGATTAAATGCTGTAGCATTATAGAACATATCTGTCATATCTGTCACATTTGATACATTCCAATTGCCTATCGGTTGGTTAAATGACCCAGCATCAGAGAACATTCCATTCATATCTGTCACATTTGATACATTCCAATTGCCTATCGGTTGGTTAAATGCTGTAGCATTATAGAACATATCTGTCATATCTGTCACATTTGATACATTCCAATTGCCTATCGGTTGGTTAAAAGCTGTAGCATCAGAGAACATTCCATTCATACCTGTCACATTTGATACATTCCAATTGCCTATCGGTTGGTTAAATGCTGTAGCATTAGAGAACATATTTGTCATATCTGTCACATTTGATACATTCCAATTGCCTATCGGTTGGTTAAAGGATCCAGCATCATAGAACATAAACCCCATATCTGTCACATTTGATACATTCCAATTGCCTATCGGTTGGTTGAATGCTCTAGCATTTTTGAATAACATACTCATATCTGTCACATTTGATACATTCCAATTACTAATATGTCCGTATATTCTAATTGCCTCATCTTTATTACTCATCCACAGTGATACAGCTTCTCTAATTGTTTGATTTGTTAGAGCGGGTGGTGGTGGTCGTGGTCGTCCGAACGTTTGTCCTCCTCCTCTTTTTCGTCTTGTTTTTTTTGTTTGTTTTCCCCTTTTTTTGTTCGTTTTCTTTTTCTTGTTCGTTTTCCTTTTTGTGTTTGTTTTCTTTGATTTTCTACCCCCAAATAACTCCTCATTTTCCTTATATTGTGTAGTTAAAATTTCATCTTGTTCTAAAATTCCGTTTCGATGTATATATACGGCAACATCATATTGATTGTTTCCCTCAAACAATACTAAATCACCTGGATTCAGTGTGTTTTCTATATCGACCAACTCGTCTCTATCGTATATCGTTTGTTTAAACTCCATATGATATATACTTCTATTTTCTTTTTGGTGTTTCATAAGCATACATTTATTGAGATAGTTCCCGTCTGATTTTCATTAATAGTGTATCTATCTCCGGTTCTCTGCCTCTAATAAACCTCATTAGTTTTGCTCGTTTTGTTTCTTTCAATATTTGTTGTAAGTCTAAGTTTTGACCGAATTTTGCGTCAAGCGCATTAAATCGTTCCTCTCTATGTCTTGGATTCACACCTACTTCATAAAAGTCTGGGTCAACCACTATTTTCTTTTCCCGAAGAACATTATCTTTCGTTTTGCCCGTCTTTCCACCTGCAATACGTGCCAACGCAATATCCTTTGAAATTTCACTATCACTATCTAACGAGAACTTCAGGTAGAAATCTGGAAACCCTTTTTTAAATTGGGAACCTAAGAAATAATGTTCTACCGAATTCCAACGATGTCCGTCTAGTGTAAATGGAGCAATCCAAGCATCATCTAGCTTTTTACGCCAATTCTTCAACTTGCTCAGTTTGTTGAATTCCATTATATTTACATCTTTTATCTTCTCACCCGAACCTTTTCCTGGATTTGGTTGGGCGCTTGAATTACTGTAATACATAAATACAAGGTCTTTGTCATATAAATCCATATTCGTATAGTCATCGTCATCTTCAAGTGGTTTGCCTTCATTCACATCCAGTCCTAATTTTGTTTTAAAATTTCTCATATCTTGTATCATATAATAGGGTCCTGCGTTTCGTTCCATACACTTGTTTATAATTAGTGCTTTTATATCGTAGGGAACTTCGGAGAATTTCAGAATTTTCTTTTCTTTGTAAGTGATTAAGGTATAGTGGGTACCAGTATATGATGCGATTATATAGTAATCCGGTTTAAATCCTCCTTGTTTTTCTAACTCATCGTCGTTTAATTGCCCGCATGATAGAACTGAATCGAGGTCACCATTTTTATATGCAGATTCGGACATTATAATTACCTTGATATTTAACAAACGCTCAAGTGTTGATACAGCCCATGTATCCGCCCAATAATGTCGTGTCTTAATAAAATCCTTGAATTCATCCAGTGTTTTTATCTCTTTCATGTATTCAAACTCTTCCATTAGTTGCTTGATTTCCTTCTTGTCGGTTGCCATCTGCTTATATCGTTCAATAACCGTGTTTGCCTCCTCTAATAGGTCTTTGTTTTGGTCTCTACTTATTGAATTCTTACTTCTTGACTTTAATATTTGAGCGGATTTCTTTAATTTTTTCATTTCGTCTTCCATCTCCTCGTATTGACTATTGAATCCATTGTATAACATCCGATATTGTTTGAATATTTCTTCGTTTGCCTCGGTTGATAATAGCGCACGTAACTTTTCGACGGTTGTTTTCTTTCCAATATGTTGGTACGCATCGCGTATTACTGCGAAAAAACAGTCTCCGCTTCCTTCATTGTCTACTATACTATAATTCGTGTTCTTCATAAATTTTTCTATCCATAAATGGTTTGATGATACTTTATAATCTTTCTTGGTTTGTTCGCTCATCTCTTTATTCTCTTCTACTAATGTTTCGATTGATGGTAATGGGTCCATCACCGTGAATAATCCATTCTCTAATTCCTTCTCTGTCTTGTCTGCTACTACTGAACGTTTTTCGTCGGGAATATCCACTGCTAATACGTCTTCCGTATCCGAATTGTCTAAGGTTTCTACATCCCCCAACATTATATCTTCTTTTATTTGTATGGGTTCGGGGTCTTCTTCATCATCACTATCTGACTCATTATTGTCCTCTATATTAGCATCTGTGGGTAACACTATGTCTTTCATCATGCCGATAATATAATCATCATCTACAAAGAATATCAGATTCCCATTATCGAGTATGAAATCACCATCTTCATCCAAACTATCAATAAATCGACTACTTTCTATTTCCACGATGCCGATTTTGTCTTTGATTGTATCGTCTATTATTAGGTACACTAAAAAATAAATTATATTATGTGCCGAATATGTGTGCTTTTCTTTTCCAAGCGCAATCTCTATTGGTACCGTAAAATTAGTTGCTTCATATCGTGTTGATGCATGTCCCATATCTTCTTCGTCAATCTGCTTACTTTCATTATAATTTATTTTGGTTGGATGTATTACTGACTTGACCATACGTATATCTATATTATAGAATAGTATTTTTAATTCGTTTATGTGAATTTTACAGTAACCTAAATATAGGTTGATTTTGTATATCAACTTATATTTCTATGTCTTATTGCTAGTTCTTATTATATCGCTACTAGGGTTTACAAATTGAGGACATTGATGCGATGATTTAGCGATTTGGGTCCGCAATTAAATACATTGCTCTGTCTTGGTATGTACATCGTAAATATACAGTATGTCTACCGCCCGTGATAAGAAATGGTGCTTCATGTAACGCTGAAGATTGAAATATCCAAGCTTTAGCTTCTCATCATCACCCTTGTAGTGGTAGTTAAGGAGTTTGGCAAGCGTATCATCCGCATTGAAATAACGACCATTATTCTCGTTCTTAAGGTTGTGCTTCTCAACATAGCGGTGGATCTGCTTGCTTACGTCGGTGCGTGCCATCTCAGTACCGTGATCTACGCCAAGGAAGTTAGCCATCTCGTCACTAATCACCCATGGCGCGGTAAACCCAGACATCCGGGGTTCTGGGGGGATGTTTGTTATCCGACCAGTAGCAACCTCCCGATAGTACCAACCATCGTTGATACATTCACATTCATATTTATATGAATTATTATCTGTATAGAATGGACTGTCTAAATAAGAACAGAGCTGAATCAATGAAATCCATCCACCCACCACACATTTATAGTCGTAGTCAATCACAATTTGAAAATCTTCATCATAGTAAAATCCTTGACGCTTTTTATCCATGAGCTTGTGTTCTGTAATGGAGTCTTCTATCAAGGTTTTAATTTTTTCATCATAGTACAATCCTTGACGCGTTTTATCCATGAGATTGTGTTCTGTAATGTAGTCTTCTATCCCCGCCCAAATCTTTGATACAGTCATCTCAGTACCGTGCTCTACTTCGAAAAAGTCGGCAATCCGATCACTAATTCGTGCGGGTTTCAAAAAGATGGACATGATGCTGTATAGTGTAATACGATATATACATTTAGATCCTTTACATGGTACGAATCAATTTTTAGAACGCCGCGTTATCCTTTGTGTTATGCAAATTTTGTTTTCTTAATTCTTCTTTACAATATCCATCATATCCATAAACTTGAACTTAATTCGGGTAGTTAATCCAGGATAATCACTCACTTTACATTTTGAATATTCGGTAATTGAGTCGGTGATGTTTTTCCAACTTGTATGTTGCTTTAATTCACAGATTAGTTCTGAAATAAAAATGTATAAATTTTCAGTCAGTTCTTCTATAACATGGGATTGGGTACTCATACCTTTATTTAATGCGATTTTATCCAATAACGTATTTATCATCTTTAATATACATTGGATATTACATTGATTTTCCTTATATAGATGAATCAAAAACGTATTCATTGAACGACGAATATCATTTTGTTTGTTATTCTTACAGAATCCCTCGTAGTCTTGTGATTCATCCACATATTCAATCGTATCCATGTTCTCTATACATTCCATAACAAACTGTTCCTTACGTTCTTCGAAATTTGGGTATATCTTGAATAATTCTGTATATAATGTCGCATACATTTGGGAATAAAATTTATTCTTCCCCGCTACATCGAATAAGTGATTCGAGCATTCCATTAAATATGACTCGTCATTTAGTCCGGTCAATTCCTCCAAGTGCGTCATCAATAAATCTCGTTGGGTGTCGTAATTTTTAGGTGACAATTTATTAAATGTTCCGCGTATGTTTATCATTATTTTCTCATAATCCGTCTTCTCTATAACTTCTTTTTGCTTAAATTCAACCACTTTTCCCGAAGATAATAGTTCGGGTTTGTTGTTCCGTGGACGTCTATTCGGCTTTCGTTCTCTTTGTTCGTTATCCGCATAGGTATTTATGTTTAGTTGCTTTAGTAATTTATCGTATATAGATAATACTTCACTTGATAGTGCACTTTTGTTGATATTTGCCGCGATATCCGCAAATTGGTCGAGAGTGTATGTTAACATAATATTTAATAGATGTATATATACGTGATAATTTTCTATATTGGTTTGTTCTCTATATTTCTATTACGTTATATTCTCGTAAATCATTCATAATCATAATATAATATGAACTTTCTTTACCAATTTAATCTAAATAGCCAGAAGAAATCCCCGCCGTCGAGTCCTGATACTGAAGAGAAAAGCGATTCACCTCACTATACACCTTTCCAAATAGAGCAAATCCAATCATTCAAACTTCCTATTTCATATTTGCCCGAATCAGTGGTATATTCTATTCCAGAGGTAGTATCAACTGATTTAGAACTTATACCAAATAACACCACGTCTCAACCAGAGAAATCCATGTATAACTATCTGTTTAATCCAACACACCCTTTCTCACATTTATTAATACCTAACTGGGAGAAACAATACACAACTGATATTGAATTTTTACAACATACAAAGACAATTATCAATCGTTTTGATAAAGTTAGAGAACATTGTCATTATAACCTGGATTGTCGCCGTATTCTTGACATTTGGGACACAGTTAAACAAGACAAGACGTTTCTTGAGAGATATAGTTACATTGATTGGGATGTTATTCGAGACTTTAACCATTCACCTTCTTTTTTACAATTCATGTCTGTGGTTAATATTTCATCTCCCTTAATTAGCTTAATAATACCATTCATCTTTTTATTGTTTCCATTTGTTCTCCTAAAAATACAGCGGATTCCGATTTCGTTTAAGTCCTACATGGATATGTTAAAGAATCTCGCGAAACACCATTTTATAGGCAAAACCATTGCTACGATGCAATCATTTAGCTGGGAAAAGCTGATGTATTTACTCCTTACGGTTGGTCTGTATATGCTACAAATATACCAAAATGTAAACTCATGTACACGATACTACAATAACCTTCACAAAATTAACAAGCTGGTGATTGATTTGCGTGAATATGCGGAGAACTCGGTTGCTAAGATTACCTCGTTCTTAGACATTGCAAGTGACTGTACTACATACACGCCCTTCTGCGAAGAAGCCAAATTACATCGCGACCATTTGATTTTACTATGTAATGAATTGAGTGAAATAAAACCATTCGAGAACACATTCCATAATTTTTCAAATACAGGTACTCTTATGAAATGTTTTTATCATATATATGAGAACCCTGCATATGAAAGTAGTATCAAGTTCTCAATGGGATTCGAAGGTTACATAGATAATATGTTCGGCGTTTGTGACAATGTGAAGAACGGGAGCGTATGTTTTGCCGATTTTGATACAAATAGTAAATGCGAATTCAGAGAACAATACTATCCACCCCTAATGAATGAGAACCCAGTCAGAAATACATGTAAATTTGATAAAAATATGATTATATCCGCACCGAACAAGGCGGGTAAAACGACTATCCTGAAAACCAGTGCTATCAATATCATATTTACCCAGCAATTTGGCTGTGGATTCTACCAGAAAGCGAATCTGATACCTTATACACATATTCATTCTTATTTGAATATTCCCGATACATCTGAACGTGATAGTTTGTTTCAAGCGGAATCACGAAGATGTAAAGACATTATTGATACTATTATTGAGAACAATGACACACACCATCGCCATTTCTGTATATTTGATGAATTATATTCCGGTACAAACCCAACTGAGGCAGCTCAAGCAGGTAAGGCGTTCTTAGAGTATATGTCGCAACATACAAATGTTACTTTCTTACTAACTACACATTATAAGAAGATTTGTAAACATTTTAAACAATCAAAATATATACAAAATTACAAGATGGATGTCAATGTTCTCAATGATGGGAAATATGAATACAAATATAAAATTAAAAAGGGTATATCACATATCAAAGGAGCCATCCGGGTGCTTAAGGATATGGATTATCCAGAAGAAATATTACGTCAACTTGAATAATTTATTTAAATCCATTTTTTGTTTGCTATTGTCCGAACACATAGAGATACATAAAACGCCGGATACAATCAATAATGACCCAAACAAACACTCGTAGTTTAGAGTCGAATTAAACAATAAATATGCTGCTAATAATGTTATTAACGGACAAGAATAAATAATTGGCGAAACTATTGATGGGTCATTGTCCTTCAATACAGTCACTTGCAGTATATTTGCTATAAATAAACCCGAAACTGACACTAAAATCACCCAACATATGTCATTGAAGTCGATTTTATTGTAGTCATCGCGTATTGTTTGGTGATTACAGAATCCAGTTACAAATACGCATATAAAATACGCAATCGACGCAAACACCAGTACCGATATTGGATGGTATTTGTCTAATAAATGTTTATACATGATTGGCGATAACCCCCATATGATAGCTATTAAGAATGCTACTAATATATAAGTTTCCATTATACATTAGTACTATATTTACTTTGTGAATAATATGATTTGTTCTCCTGTTTCCTTGTGAGTTGTTACATGTACGTTTTTATTATACATTGGTAATGTTCTCTTATATGTAAAATATTTCTTAGTTATACGGTTCATATCTTCCACTAAATTTAAATTATTTGTTGTTTTGTCAGAACCATATCCAGAAACGATATAACACAACCTGCCCCCAGGTTGGAGAACATGTTCGCATAATTGGATTGTTTTTTCCCAATAATTTTGTAACCAATCTTCGTATGTCTTGTATTTGGACGTACTTTGGTTCTTTCCTTCATATAATTCCAAACGATAGTAGGGAGGGCTGAAGAAGACCACGTCGAAATGTTCTCTATATTTCTTTACGAAATTAGGTATCTTCATTAAATCTTCTGACGGTTTACAGTATATATCAATGAGTTTGTCTTTGTAATGGTCTCTCGCAAACTTACTTGTTTTATCACAAACACTCTTAATTACATCAGTACCTACGTATTCCTTTACTGTAGGACATTCTAAAAATCCATGACAATAAGACGTCCATCCCAATGTAGGTGTAAATATTCTCGTTCCCTTTAATAGTCGATGATTTAAAGAATAAACTAAATACGGGTTCATAATAGAAGCTCTAAAGTAGTAAGAAGAGAACACGCTTCCCAATCGACCATTATTCATATAAAAGAGAGAACTTGGTGTCAATATCTTATAATCAATGACGTTTTTAAGGTATAAGTCCTTCAATACATCCATGTAGGTGGGAATGTTCTCTATGCCGGATTTTGTATTCTGTAATATATCCATCATATGCATACTTCGTATTATGTTTTTACATAATGGTTCTTTGTTATTATCCAATTCATTTATTTTCATAGGTTTGAGAACATTGTGTATTTTGATGTCATTTACTCGTAAAGACATGGTATAAAACCGGGTTAAATATTCATTACGGATTTTAACATGATTGTGTAATGTTCTGATATCATCCATGTTTATACTCTTGGATTTGACATAATCCGCCAATTTGATTGATTTATTTCCCGACTTTACAATTGCGTTCGAATAAAACTTATCAAAAGGCTGCTTTATAGTTGGACTCTTGAATATATCTAAAAATTCAGTTAAGGATATATATTCGGTCATTTACACTATATTGATATAATATCATGAAAAAGTCAAAAAAGAAATGGCGATGGTTTTCAAAATTGGACATAAAATAAATGTCCAAAATGGAAATACTCAACGGAGAATTAAAAACGGGTTTTTCAATATTTGCGATTTAGACGTAACCGCAGCCATTTACATATTTTCGTGTAATTTTGTGTTAGCATATAAAAAAAGTATATCATCCATTAAACAATTTAGGAACTAAAATCTGTATTCTAATTATATAGATTTGGAATACAATGGATACATATAAAGTTCAACAAAAACATCATAAATTTGAATGTGAAAAATGTAACTATACTACCAAGCGAAAAAGTCAATATGATAGACATCTATTGACATCTAAACATATAAGAATACATGAGAATACAGAAAAAAGTTCAAAAAAGTTCAAACAGCATAAATGTGAAATATGTAACAATGAATATAAATTTCATTCTGGATTATGGAAACATAAAAAAACATGTTTGAATGGTGTTCATACTAGTGTAGATGAAGATATACAACAAAATGAACCTATACATAATACTAATACGGATACGGATACGGATACTAATACGGATACAGATGTAAAGGTGCTATCCAACACAATATTTGAGTTGGTAAAACAAAATAATGAATTTAAACAACTACTCATCGACCAAAATGCGAA
>Ga0181555_1001177_pt1 | contig 23881 bp, 15 predicted proteins | sample 011ome_15_FD_145601 | JGI IMG/M metagenome (GOLD analysis project Ga0181555, IMG submission 145601) | Coastal salt marsh microbial communities from the Groves Creek Marsh, Skidaway Island, Georgia - 011504AT metaG (spades assembly) | ecosystem: Environmental > Aquatic > Marine > Intertidal zone...
ATCAGGATCAAAAGGGTCGGACCATTTTTCATCTGTGTAGACGTTAAAGCCGGCAAGGGTTCTAAGAAATGAAGCAATCGCATCTTGTTGACCAGTGTTTAAATTCAGATTTTGTGGCAGTCCGTTAGGGCCAAGAAGTCGCGGATCAAGGTTTGTGTTTTCTGGGTTATTGGGAACTTGGTTGTAATGAGCCACCACATCCAAAAGGGTGTTAAAGGCTCCGTTATGCATTAGAGGACCATTTGGTGTTCCGTTTGCGCGCACCACATCTCTTAGTGATGGTGAACGCGTATTGGATAGGTCAATGCCCGAACCATCTGCGGTGGGAATGACACCATTATTTAAACTGAGCGGGTCGATATCAAACTCTGGCGGTCTATGACATCCTGCGCATCCGGCACCATTTGGTGGAGGATCCATAAAAAAGTCTTTCCCATGATTCTCATGAGTACTAAAGTTTGGAAAAGGAACGGTAAAATCATTATTGACTTGTGCCATCCCTTGGTCAAAGCGGGAATCAAAAGATTGAATGCTGCGCACAAATTGAGCCAAGGCCAATTGCATGCGTTCCTCGGTAATTTCTCCGTCCCCAAAAGCGAAAGGAAAGAGCTGTTGGTAATAGTCTAATCCCGAGAGCACATCGATTAAATCATTGATATTTGGATCTCCATTGGTCCCACTAAAGCCCATTTCGATATGATCTTGTATGGGTTGGGTGGTTTGCTGCTCAAGAGTGGCTGCGCGTTCATCCCAAAAAAAATGTACTTCTTCTGAAAATCGACTGTTAATGAGGCGCATAGAATGACGTCCAGTGACCCCATCAACCCCTGAAGATTGTATTTGCGCATCGCTAAATCCTAAAGCCTGCTGATGACAACTGCTACAAGAAACGGTATTATTTCTGGAAAGAGTTTTATCGTAGAAGAGAACCCTTCCAAGAGTAGCAATTTTATCATCAATAGGATTATTGCCAGTATTGTCCCGAGTTATGTAGGACGGGATGTCTTGATTGGCATAATTAAATAGGTTGTCTAGATCGATGGTTCCACTAAAAAATGAAGCCAACACCAGAACAGCCATAAAGGCGTAAGAGAAATTTTTCATAAGGTTGTTTTTTATATTAGGCTTTTGGATCAATTGAGTCTTTTTGCGACCACGGCATTGGTTAGACCCTGATCATTGCAAAAGGGTTAAGTCCAAAAAACTTAGGTCAAGATAACAAGAATAACGTCAATGGGATTGATAAATGTCATAATCCAATCAATTTGATTAATTTCACAGTGCTATGAAAAACAATGCGGTTGTGGGGTTAAACGCACGTCCAGCCATTAATTTGGTATGGATTAAACGCGACCTGCGTACCCAAGACCACGCAAGTTTCCAAGCGGCAGAACAGCAAAACATTCCCTATTTACCGATCTATATTTTGGACCCAGAATTAATCGCACATCCCGATACAAGCCCAAGACATTTGAATTTTATACACGGCTCTTTAGAGGACATGAACAAGATTCTAGAGCCCTATGGTAAGGGGATTCAGACCTTTTACGCTCCGACCTTAACAGTCTTAGCTGAAATATGGGCCATATTTGAGATTAAAAATATTTTTTCGTACCAGGAAAGCGGGGTTCGATTGACTTGGCGTCGGGATAAAACTTTAGCGCAGTGGTGTAAGGCTCACGGTATTCAATGGAACGAATTTCAACAAAACGGCGTGCAAAGGGGTCTGAGTCATCGAAAGGATTGGGTCAAGCATTGGTATACAATCATGTCGGAACAAATTATAGTCAATACATTTACGCCCCAAGACCCTGAGGTTTTGTCCCGGATTTCTGCTATCGGAAATTTGTCTTTATCGAATTTAATTGTCCAAGATCAAACGGGCCAGGTTCAGCCAAAAGACGACCAATCGGCTCAAAGTATTTTCGCTACAATCTTTGAGCACAATCCCTCCCAAATGCAACCGCCAGGACAATCACGGGCATGGCAATATCTAAAGAGCTTTGCCCAGGAGCGTGGCGCTAATTATGCCCGTCATATTTCCAAACCAGAGCAGAGTAGATTAAGTTGCAGTCGGCTTTCGCCTTATATCGCCTGGGGCAACCTGAGTGTGCGTCAAGTTTTTCAGTATATCTACACTCATCCTAATAAGTCGCGCTATAAACGTGCTTTTGAAGGGATGCTCACGCGCCTGAGATGGCATTGTCATTTCATCCAAAAGTTTGAAGTCCAATGCGATTACGAGACCCATTGCGTCAACCCCGGTTTTGAATCCATGCCTCATGAGAACAACCCAGAGTATTTAAAGGCTTGGAAACAGGGCCAGACCGGGATTCCTTTGGTAGACGCTAATATGCGCGCCCTGCAGGCCACCGGTTGGATTAACTTTAGGATGAGGGCTATGCTGGTTTCGTTTTTGGTTTTTAACCTGGATCAAGATTGGCGCCGCGGCGTATATCATTTGGCGCAACTTTTTTTAGACTACGATCCCGGTATTCACTACCCACAATTTCAGATGCAAGCAGGGACCACAGGGGTTAATACCATTCGCATGTATAATCCAGAGACCAATAGCCTCAAACATGACCCAGAAGGCGTATTTATTAAAAAATGGGTGCCCGAGCTTCGAGAATTACCAGGAGATTTAGTGCACGCCCCATGGCAACTTTCCGAGTTAGAACAAGCCATGTATGGCTTTACATTGGGCAAAGATTACCCGAAACCCATTGTCGATTTAAATCAGAGCGCCAAATCAGCGCGCGATAAGATTTGGTCCTACCGCAAAACACCAGCGGTTCAAAAAGGGAAAAAGCAGATTTTAGAAACCCACGTGATTCCTCGATCCCAATAAAAAACCCGCCGACGCGGCGGGTTTCATCGAAAAAAATAATCACAAAATGCGCACTATTTTAGTGCTTCAGCTTTTTCTTTCGAGGCAGTCCATGTGGAATCTTTGGCATAAGCCATCATATACATTTCTTTGGCCTTTTCGTTATCGCCTAATTCAGCATAAAAATCACCGTAGGAATCGTAGGCATTGGTTACATCGGGATTGGCCCGCATAAAAAGCTCAAAGTGTAATTGTGCTTTTTCCATATCTTCCAAATCCATATAGATGTATCCCATCATATTATTCACCGCACCGTTCTGCGGTAGGCGATTCCAAGCAATTTGAACGACATCTCTTGCTAAGTCTTTGTCTTGTTCGTTAAAGGCGTACCAAATGCGAACCATAGGATCTACTGGAGCAAACATCATGGCACTGCGCAACTCAGACAGGCGTGTTTCTCGATCTAAATCATAAGATTTAATTAAATGAGCTTCAGCGCGAGAGGCATTGTCAATTTTTGACATTGCAGCATCTTTGGAAGCCATAAAATTATCTTTATCTCTTTTAAACCAATAATAATGTAGTTGTCCTAGGTGCGCCGTTGCCCAATTAGGATCTACTTCAACTAACGAATCTGAGAGGGCCAGAGCACGTTCATTATCCAAATTCATCATAGCCATACGCATGTCACGGAAGGCACGGTTACCGCCCTCTATTTCCGTAGTTGGCCAAACAAATCCTGATGAACCAGCAGAATTATCGGCCCCTACAAAGCGTTCCCATTGTATTTGTCCGTTATTTTTGGTGACCACACCCGAAAAGTTTCGATAAAACGTATTCTCACCCATGACATACCATTCGATGGTACCCATAACGTTGGCGTGCTGCCCCATTAGGTAGACATCATGTAAGGTAACTTTGATAGAATCTTCATAAAATACACGTCCATCCACATTAGTCAAATCAATAGAGCGTGGTTTATTACGCCAAAATGGATTATTCCAGAGAAGGGCATCTTCGGCAATACCCGAAACATATCCGGGGACAGCATCATATAGGCCGACTTGATTTTCAATATGACTGATGGCAAATTCACGGACCTCAGATTCTGTAAGGTTCGGACCACTACAGGCTGCGAATATTAATGTCGCGCCCAATAAAAATAGATTTTTCATTTGAATTGATTTTGTTGTTTAATGCAATATATAAAAAATTAAATAGTTGTAAAAAACAAGTAAACAAAAAACCTGAGTCCGAAACGCTCAAAGGTTTCTGAATAAAAAAAGCCACCTGTAAAAGGCGGCTTTGATTTATGGAGGGTCTCAATTAAAATCCACCAGCACCAGCATCATCTTGATAGACGTAGTTAAAGGTATAATAACGCAAATCGTTCAGGGCAATTTGATCGTTGATGACCTGTGGGGCATCTTTGTAATAACTCAAGATTTCGATTTTAGCGTATTTATTATCTGCTGTGCGCAAAACAATTACTTTACCCGGAATAGGCAGTATGGTCAATTGAGTCGGGTCATAGGTGTACCAGCCATTTCCTGACCCTGTCGGGATCGCTAAACCATCAGGACCATCTTGAGCAAAAGCGCTTAGATTTATGTTTGTGATTTCTTCAAAAATCCCATCGGTGATATAAGCACCCGCATTTCCTGTGCGTTTTGGAGCATCTAGAATCCCGCTGCTGTTGCCGCCATTGATAATAATTGTCGTGCCCCTAAAAGCAATATCCCAATCCGTGTCAGTGGTTGTAGTGGTTCCTGTGCTGAAGTCAAACTTGATAAAAGGTCCTGAGGCTGCCGGAGGATTTTGAGTGTAATCTGTGTCTTGTGGCGCATACAGATTGCTTACAAGGATACCGTCATTATCGGTATTTTGAGGCGTATCGCTATCATCTTTGCTACATGAGAAGAAAGTAAGGAGACCCGCAAGGCCGAAGGTTAAAAGAATTTGTTTTTTCATAGCGTTATTTTGTTTTAAAAGTTAGGGAGGCATAAATCAATCGTCCTGGAAGATTGGTCAATCGTCCTGGGTCCGTATAATCCATGATGTTGTCAATGCCAGCACCGACACGGAATTTTTTACCTAAGGCTTTGTTTAGGCTAAAATCATAAATGGCAAAATTGGCTACTAAATCATCATATTGATCTAAATAGCTGTTGCCATTGGTGTCAAAAAGGCCAAAGGCACTTCGGTAGGTCGCTCTCAATGAACCATCAAGATGCCACTGCGGTAGTTCAAAAAACACTTTGGCATTTGCCGTATGTTTAGAGCGGTTCACCAGTCCTAAATAATCACTGGCGTCCAAACGAAACACAGGGCTACTCGGGTTTACTCGCCCAAAAACTTGTCCGTCCTCAAAGGCTTTTTCAGCATCCTTATCCTTGGCGATCAGATACTGATAGCCCATGCTAAACTTTAGATTTTGATTGATTCGGGCGGTAAAATCGGTTTCCATACCTTGGGTATATACCCGATTTACATTGTAATAGCTAAAGACGTTTTGACCATTGGTTTTCTGGGCAATAACGCGCGTATCGATCAAATCTTTGATGTCATTTCTAAACAGATTCACATTCCATTTGATTTGTGAAGAGAATTTAATATCCATCCCAAGATTTAGAGCCAATGAACGCTCAGGGCGCAATGGATCATCAAAACTGTCTAGAGGAACAGTGACGTTTAAGATATTCCCGGCTGCTTGAAGTTCGGGTAGGCGAACCGCAACGGCATTATAACCCAGTACCGTATAGCCGGCTGAAGTATTGGTAAAATCAAAATATAATTGACGAAAATCAGGGGTTTTAAATCCGTAACCGAGTGAGGACTTAATGCTGATTTTGTCATTAATTACATAACGGGCAGCGAGCTTAGGACTGAATTGCGAGGCATAGGCGCTATGAACATCATAACGGGCCCCTACAACTACGTTTAGTTTTTTAGTGATTTGATCCTCGTATTGAATATAGGCATAGGGGGCATAAAATTCTGGAGTACCAAAAAAATCTGTGCGTTTGAGTTGTTCATAGGTAAGGCCTAAACCTCCAATCCAAGTACCTGAGCTATCCGTCGCTCTAGTCAGGCGCAATTCAGGGCGGCTAAACCACTGATCAAAATCACTCTCGCTAAACGCACTACCATCTGGATTATTCAAAAACTCAGTAGCCATATAACGGGTGGTGTACCATTCAAACTCTTGAGTCCAATGCTCTAAAGGAGAACGTGAAAGATGTAAGGTTGTGTTGAATTCATTGATATCACTTGCGCCAGCAAGATTACTGCTGGCCGTGTAATCTTGTTTTTGGGTATAATAACGACCAGAAATTTGCATTTTTGTCAGCGGATTTAAGTCGCCTTTATACTTGACCTGAGCCGTGTAATTGGAATAGGGTTCAACGGTGCGTAAATCATCATTTTCAACCAGATCATAGCCGTCAGAGGAGAGTCTATTCAAAAATACGGACCACTGATCTACCAAATTATTGTCGGTGTATTGAGCGCGTAAATCGTGGGTGTTAAAACTTCCTGCGCGATAATCTATTCTAGTGCGTTTCCCTGGGCGTGGGTTTTGAGTGATGATATTAATAACACCGCCTAAGGCCTCGTTTCCGTAGAGGCTCGACGAGGCGCCGCGAACAATTTCAATTTGCTTGATATTCCCCACAGTGACCCGACTCAAATCTAAAGTTCCCGCAGAGCGACCGATCAGCGGGACACCATCAATCATAACTAAGGTGTATTGGCTGTCTAAACCTTGCATTTGAACCCCTTGACCTCCGCCAAAATCCGATACGGTGATCAGTCCGGTTTGTTCGTCAAGCAGGTCCGTCAGTCTAATGGCATTGATCACCTCAATTTCTTTCTGAGGGATAAATTGGGTAGGCATGGGTAGAGAAGACATTTGACGCTGGGTTCTTGTCGCAGAAACCAAGACCGCATCAAGCTCTTGGGCTATAGTCGAATCAACCTTAATAACCTTATTTTGAGCCATTAAAGCATTGGAAAACCAAAAGAAAACTAACAAAAAGACTAAGTTGCGCACCCCATTTTTTTATACGCCGCAAATATCGGGTTTCACTTAGGAATTTAACAACAAATCTGAATCAATTAACTTGAATTTACGATAGTCTTTTCTTATTCAAAGCTAGCCTTGAGGGCTTGAGGCCCTCCCACCACGGGAATGGTCAATTTTGTGCCCTTCAAATCTAAAGTCATTTTTGTTCCAGGTTTCGGCCGCAAAGTAAATTCAGCGTCTGAAGAAAAGATCATCAGACCGATTCGTGCCCCTTTTGGGAGGACTTGATCATCGGGCATTAGCTCAAAGGAAACTTCAATAAATTCTCCAGGAATAAGCGGAGTACTTTCGCGTAACGAGGTGTTTTGTGGATCTGCCCAACCCCGGGTAATGATGTTGTCCGTTATGGGAGCCTTGTTATTTGGATTCCATGGCAAGGAAACCAGATAGACAGAAAGATTAATCGCCGGTTTACTTGAGGCAAGTTTTAGGCTAATTTTAGGAATCCCAGAAAGGTGAAGGGGTTGTTTTAATGGTGACGTAGCATAGATTAAGCGATTATCAGAAGGTTCTGTCTGGGCTAGATCAGCCGCGGTGAAATGATAATCATCTGTGAGTTGCTCCAAAATAGATTCGGTATTGGCCTCAAGATCCAAAGACCCAAGAGTATTTCCACCAAGATGAGGATAAAGTGTGACCTCCTGAGCCTCAGGATGGGGGTAATCGGGATAGGGAGTAGGTTCATCCATGGGATCTGATTCGCGGACAATCCATGATTTGGGTCCAGTGCCAGCGGCGTTGTCTACCCCGTGAAGGTAGTGGCTGAACCATTGATTCATCATCCAAAGTGGGGGTGGGCCTCCGTGGCCATTTTGATGATAAAATATTTGGTGGTCGAGCCCCATGCTGCGCGCCTTGTCGTAGATGCGATAACTGTGTTCAGGCATGACATTCCAATCGTTAAATCCGTGCGCCATGAGTAGGGCGGCCTTCATAGGCTGCATTTGATTTAAATAATCACGACCGGCCCAAAAATCATTGTAATCCCCAGTCTTTCGATCCATGCCCAGACGCATGATGCTGTCCCGAACGCGCGCATTGTTACTGGCTCTTTTTGCTGGATCACCACTATGAATAAAATCATACAAGACATCGATGTCTTCCCCGAGGTATCCTCCCGGTGAGCGCACTAGACCATTAGAACGGTAATAATGATAATAAGAGGTATTTGGGGCTATAGGAATAATGACTTCAAGGCCATCAACTCCGGTAGTTGCAGCGGCCAAAGGCAAAGTACCGTTATATGAGGTCCCGGTCATACCCACCTTGCCCGTTGACCAATAAGCGGTCACCGGAGCACCGTCTTTAGGAGCAACAAATCCCGGAGCACGACCACACAGCCAATCAATCACTGCCTTAGGGGCCAAAGATTCATTAATGCCACCCACGGTGGGCGCTCCTTGGGACAACCCAGTCCCTGGAGAAGAAGAGTGCACCACGATAAAACCGCGAGGCACCCATGTTTTTATATGTGAATTAGAAATTATGGGACGCTCCCCGACACGCTTTACTTCCGGATGAATATGCGGTGGTGAATCTTCCCCGAGTTCTTGGTGGACATCCCAAAATGAGTCAGGTACATCTCCTGCAACCCCTGCAAAATAAGGGCTTGTAACATAAATCACCGGTAGTTTTAAGCCTTCTGTATCCGTTTGTTTGGGTCGGGTTACTGAAACATGCATCCGATCTAATTGACCGTCGAGATCCGAATCAAATTCTGTTTCAACCCACAAATCATGACGAATCCACTGGCTTTGATCTGAAAATTCTTCTACGATTTGGGCTAATCCCTCCTTGAAAACGGGAACGGCTTTATTTTGAGCACTGAGAAGCCCTACAGCCAAAAAGGCTAGAGTGCATAACGATAGTTTAATTGAACGCATGATAGTTTGCATTATATTTTTGGGTATTGGGTTGCTTTACGACACAATATAATCCATTTTACGCCTTGTGCATCTGTGGTGAAAAACAAATATTGTTGGCCGCCATCTTTTATTTGCCATGTCGCTCTAATATTGGCCACAGTTTGAGGGAAATCACGAGTTGTAATATTGTATTTCTGGCCTTTAAAACGCTTCATTTCACTTTTAGCAAAAGGCCATTTATCGAGGACTTCAAAAATTCGGCCTGGAAAATCCATCCATTGCTCCGATGTAAAAAGATGGGCATTTGGCCCAAGACGTATGACCGGGAACTGCTGAGTGAGTGCGGCATATTGACCAATTTTTCGAAGGGGTCCGTTGGGCTCATAAATAAAGGCCAGGGGCGCACTGTATACACTTGGCTCCAGTTGATTCCATACAAAATCAATAACGATATTTTTTTCAGCCGATTTTAAGTCTTTAATTGAGTGCTGTTCACTGAGATTAACTGCGTATACTTTTTGGTTTTTATTATCGGTTAAATCGGGGGCAGACTGAGTTTTGTCCTCTTGTCCCGCACTGCGACTGATTAACCATAAAATTTCCTTTACCTCATTGTTTACGGCCACCACATGGATTTCACGAACCCATTTCAGCTGAGTTAGGCCTAGATGTAAATCGAGCATTGGCGAGGTTTTGAGCAGTACATAAGGACTCTTTGCTAATAAGCCTTCCAAATGAAATAAAACATCAGGACTACAGTCCTCAAGACGAAACACTTTGTTTTTTTGCGCATTACGCCGGGCCGGATCCAAATAAATTAAATCTAATGGTAGTTCTAGCTCGAGAAGACCCTTTAGGCCATCCCCATGATGACAGTGTACCTCAGCGTTGAGTGTTTTCATGTTGTGCGCGACCAAATGAGACAGGGATTCATCCAGTTCAAAGTGATGAACCCTTGCGCCACTTTGAGCCAAATAATAGGCATCCACTCCGAAACCACCGGTGAGGTCTGCAATTTCTTTAGGTTGCGATTCTAAATGGTTTATGATGATTTCAGCCTTATAGCGCGCCGTAGCTTCTGAGGAGCATTGCTCTAATGAAAGCTTGATGGGAAAAAGCAAATCTGGTTGTGCGGCCCAAGTCGGTAGTTTTTCCGCTGTCTTGCGATAACCCTCTACCTGTTGCATTAATTCTTGACGGCTAATGCCTTCAAAGGGGAGTGGGGCAAAAGCAATTTCGTCCAAGGAGGCCGTGGTGGTTCGAATCCATAGCTGAACCTTGGGGCTTAACAGCATTGGATTTATGGCGTTTTGATCTTGGGTCATTAATGGGTCATTAATGAGAAAAAACGTAATGAATCATATTCGCGCCCATTTGCAGTGCATTTCGGCGCACAGACTCCGGATCGTTATGGACTCTAGGATCTTCCCATCCATCGCTTAAATCAGACTCATAGGTGTACAATAGCGCCAGCCTTCCTTCTAAAATAATACCAAAGGCTTGAGGGGGCTTGTTGTCGTGCGCGTGAATTTTTGGCAGACCCTCAGGAAATTTATAAAATTCAGTAAAAATGGGATGTGTGGTAGGTAATTCTGTAAGTGGTGCCTCAGAAAACAAGCCGCTCAGTATAGGCCTTATATACGAATCCATTCCGTAATTGTCATCTATATGTAGAAACCCACCCCCTAAAAGATACTCTTTGAGCGTTTCAATTTCTGACTCTGAGAAAAACACATTGCCGTGACCCGTCATATGGATCCATGGCAGGTCAAAGAGCTCATCGCTACTCAACGATACTGTTTTTATTTGCGACTCCAATGTTGTACCCAGATGTTCGTTGCAGAATTCTATGAGTTGGGGTAGAGCAGTGGGGTTGCTATACCAATCTCCACCTCCTGAATATTTTAATACCCCCAAGGTCTGGGATTGAACACCAGTGCTCATCATTAGGCTACCAAGAAGAATAAGTAAATACTTCATGTTACAAATCTAAAGAATCGCTTTGATTCCAAGGAGCTGAACGGCCGCTATTCCTGCCGTTTCTGTGCGTAACCTTTGCGCCCCTAAGGATACCGGCTTGAATCCTTTTTGCAATGCTTTGGTTACTTCCTGTTGGCTAAAATCACCTTCTGGCCCAATTAAGACTAAGGCCTTTTGTTGTTTTTGCGGTATATTGATCAAATGGTCCTGAATCTCCTCAATACAGTGGGCGATAAAACAATCTGTATTATTGAAGTTATGGTTTAGAAAATCATCCATAGCACACACAGGATCAATAACAACGCTATAAAAACTAAGCGATTGTTTTAAGGCCGCATCTCGACGTTTTTCTAGGCGATCTAAACGCAGTTCCTTACGCTCACTGCGCTGACAGATTACCGGTGTAATTCTCGTAACCCCCAATTCAGTCGCTTTTTCAACAAACCACTCCAAGCGTTCCATTTGTTTGGTGGGCGCTATGGCAATATGGATTTGTGTTTTTGGTTCAGGGTGTTGCCTGTTGCCATCGATACGCACCAAACAGGCCTTTGGATTGGCATGTGTTATGGTCCCCCAAGCCTCTAATCCTCTTGTATTGGTCATGGTAATTTGATCTCCCGCTTTGTGACGCAAGACCTTAACCATGTGTTTGCTCTCTTCGGGGTCAAAAACCAATTCTTTATCAGTGGCCTCAAGGCCGTAGTGGAGAAACATCTGCATCGCTTAAAAAGTCAGTCTTGATTTTGCAGCGACGCTGTGCGCAGCATGTGCTCCTTCCAAATATTTCAGATAGCCCACAATACCGATCATGGCTGCATTATCAGTACAATAGGCGAATTTGGGCACATGAGTTTTCCAACCGCGCTCAGATTCTGCTTGAGCCAATGCACTGCGGATACCAGAATTTGCCGAAACACCTCCCCCTATAGCAATACGATTGACACCAGTTTGAGCCACGGCATTGTCTAATTTTTCCATTAGATAGTCGACAATCGTTTTTTGAATACTCGCGCAGACGTCATTCATGGCGTGCTCCAAGAAGTTTGGATCTTTAGCCTGTTGCTGCTCTAAAAAGTAAAGTATGGCCGTTTTCAGACCACTAAAACTAAAATTCAGTGGGTCTACTTTTGGTTTTGGAAACGGATAGGCATCAGGGTTACCCAATTTTGCGTAGCGGTCGATAAGTGGTCCACCAGGATAGGGTAATCCGAGCATTTTTGCGGATTTATCGTAAGCCTCTCCTACAGCATCATCAATTGTTTCCCCGATTATTTTCATATCAAAATAATCTTTGACCAGAACAATTTGTGTGTGTCCACCGCTTATGGTCAAAGCAATAAATGGAAATTCAGGTATGGTTTGTTCGGGGTCCTTAATAAAATGAGCTAAAATATGAGCGTGCATATGGTGCACATTGATCAGGGGAATGTTTAATCCCAGAGATAAACTTTTGGCAAAACTTGTTCCTACCAAAAGTGATCCCATGAGTCCAGGACCTTGGGTAAAAGCAATAGCATTTAACTGATTTTTATCGATATTTGCTTGCTGTAAGGCCTGATGAACTACAGGAACAATATTTTGTTGATGGGCCCTTGAGGCGAGTTCCGGAACCACCCCGCCGTAGGCGCGATGAATTTCTTGATTCGCAACAACATTGGATAAGACCTGGTCGTTATGCAATACAGCGGCCGAAGTGTCATCACATGAGGACTCAATGGCCAAAATATAGATATCTTTACTCAATGGTGATTGATTCATTGTGGCTAGCACAAAAGTTTGATACAAATTTAAAACAATAAGGGGGATCAAAAAACTAATTCAAATACTAAAGCGTGTCGCCCTCTTGATCTTCTTATTGGTCTTTGGGGTGCTCATCGTATTGAGTATTCCTTCAGTTCAATCGTCTTTAGCTCAATCCCTTACTGAAAAAATAAACAAAGATTTTGGTGTTGATGTTAGGATTAAGCGTTTGGGGCTGAATTGGAAAGGGGCCATTGATTTGCGCGAAGTATTGATTTTAGACCACCATCAAGACACTTTGATCCAAGCCTCAAAAATGAGTACCAATATTCTTAGTTTGACCGACATAGAGGCCGGCAGGTGGGCCTATGGTCGTCTATCACTTGACGAGGCATTACTGCGCATCATTACCTATAAAGACGAGTCCATTCATAGTTTGGATCATTTCTTAGCTCAATTTCCTGCATCACAGGAAGAAACGCTCGATCAGGATCCATTTATTTTACTCATAGGCCGTTTGTCTCTTGAAAATACCCGTATTGAAATACAAGATCGCAATCCTGAGTTTCAGCAGGATTTGGCCTTTAATCATGTTTTTTTGAGTGCTCAGGATTTTAGAATCAGCGGGCCAGAACTCGGTGCAAAGATAAATTCCATGGGATTTGATAGTAATTTCGGATTGTTTGTGTCTAAACTCTCTGGGGATTACTTTTATGACGATACTTCTATGGGGATCGCTAATATGAATTTAATCACCCCGCAATTATCCGATCTGCGCGGAGATTTATCATTATCCTACCCGCAGGGCATGAGTGATTTTTCAGACAAGGTTTATCTCGTACTTGATTTAGAGGAAGGTTCTATTTTTGCCACCGCAGACATCAACAATTGGTACGACGCCTTTGATCCGGGTGGATTTATCGGACTTTCGGGTGGATTGCATGGGACACTCAATAATCTAAGCTGGAGTCAAGCCCGACTGCAGTATCGACAATCTTCGCTCCAAGGGGAGGTTAAGTTAAAGAACATGCTTAACGAGGCACCATTTTATTTGGAGATTAAGGATATGCGTCTCACAAGTCGTCGCGACGATTTAATTGATTTTATGCCTCAAGATTTGGGGCCTAATTTGCCGGCTTCTTTAAAGCGATTGGGAAAAACGTCAATGATTGGTGCACTGCGTCTTCAAGGAGATGTTTTGACTTTTGAAGGGACTTTAGGCAGTGCGCTTGGGCGACTCAAGGCCAACTTAGAACTCGGTAATCTCGGTAGAGCGGAATATGCGTTTTACACGGCCTCGATAGACACCAAAGGATTCCAGGTAGGTCGATTAATCGGTGATAAAACTATTGGAGGCATATCGGGTTCGATACAGCTCAAAGGAAGAGGGTTTAGTACAGAACAACTTAACACCCAAATCACAGGGGTCTTTGATGGGGTTCAATATTTGGGCTATACCTATCGCAACATTGAAATTAACGCGGACCTTATTGCTCCATTTCAAAAATGGACTTGGTCCATCGCTGATGAATTCTTACAAAGCCGTGGCAGCGTGAGTAGCGAAGAAACCAATGATCAAATAAGATTAGAAGTGGATGCAGAGTTTGGTTTTGCAGATTTACATACCCTAGGAATCGTTCAAAGAGATTCAATAGCAGAATTTTCAGGAAGTTTTCAAGCCAAGGCGTTCGGCCCGAGTTATGAAGAACTTTCAGGGTCTTTGGTTTTAGCCAATACATTTTATCAAACCAAAGAACGCTATTATTTCTTTGAAGACCTCGCTCTGAATCTAGACAACGGGCCAGATCAAAAAACATTGAGTATAGACTCTCCTGATGTGATTAAAGGCAATCTATCTGGTCAATTTAAATGGGCAGACCTCCCGGTAATATTTGAAAATGCGATAGGCGCGACCTATATCAATTATGTGCCAAAGCCCGTAACGCCCAATCAAAGAGTGACTTATGATTTTGAGATCTATCACAAAATTGTAGATCTCTTTTTGCCACAGTTGCAGCTCGGGACTGATACGCGGCTCAAAGGTTTGGTTACGGACCACTTAGATGAATTTGAGTTAGATTTTTCTGCCCCTGAATTACTCTTGATGGGGAATTATTTGGGAGGAGTCAATATTTTAATCGACAACGATCACAACCTCTATCGCTCGGCAATCTCGGTGGATTCGATTTATACGGGCTCGAGGTATTTTAACGATTTGCGCTGGGTTAATGGTGCTCCTGCCGATACCATTAATACCTTAATTAGCTTTAGAGGCGGTAAAAAGAAACAGGATAATTATGAATTAGACTTATTTCAAACCAAAGATAGTTTGGGCAATGCCGTAATTGGGTTAAACCCGTCATTACTGAGTTTGGGAGATCAAATTTGGCAATTTAATAAGGACAATCAGCCGCAAACACATCGATTAACCATTGGCGAAGATTTTTCACTGAATTTATCCCCTTTAATTCTTTCAAATAAATCTGAAACCATTGCTCTGAGTGGATTTCGCGATGCTGAAACCGCACTGAGTCTTGAGTTAGACTTTGACGAAGTCAATATCGATCATATTTTACCCAGCATTGAAGATTTAAAACTAGGCGGGATGCTCAATGGCCGTTTACAGTTTAAAAAAATAGAAGAGAATTATTTTCCAAGTTCAAGTTTGACGCTGTCCTCTTTTGAATTAAACGCAGTGCCCATGGGCGATCTGAGTGTCAGTATTACGGGGAACAATGACTTAACACAGTACCGCATTAATTCTACCTTAAATAAAGACGGCAATAATAAGTTTAAGGCCATGGGATCTATTGATCTAGATAAGGACGAGCCTTATTTAGATATGAATTTAAGTCTACGAGATTTTGATCTCAAAGCTTTAAGTCCATTAGGGCGGACCGTTTTAAGTGACATATCCGGCTTTGTTGATGGCCGTGCGAAAATCCAAGGACTTTACAACGCTCCTTCGGTCACAGGGGATTTAACGCTTAAAAGCACTAAAATGCGTATCCCTTATCTAAATATAGACCTTGCTGTTGAGGACAAAGCACGCATTGCTTTATCTAATGGAGCATTTACGATCCCGCCCACGCGCTTAACCGACCTTAAATACAAAACCCAGGCCACCCTTGGAGGCCTAGTCACCCACGAAAACTTTGGAAATTGGGCTTTGGACCTCAATATGACGACAAATCGCTTTTTGGCCTTGGATACCCCGGCAGAAGAATCGGTTCTATATTACGGGACGACCTTTATTGATGGCGGCGCAACCATAGTTGGGCCCGCAGATGAATTGGTGATCGATGTTACGGCGCGCACCCAAAAAGGCACAACCTTTAAAATTCCCATTAGTGATGTCACCACAGTCGGGGATGATTCATTTATTCGATTTATCTCACCCGAGGAGAAAACAGCTCGAATTAATGGAACCACCTTTGTGCCCGATGAAATAAAGGGATTGACTGTAAATTTTGACTTGGATATTAACGATCAAGCCGAAGTTGAGATCCTTGTAGACCCCGCCAATAACTCAAAGTTTAAAGGACGAGGAACTGGACTTATGTTTATCGAAATTAACACCCTAGGTAAATTCAAAATGTGGGGTGAGTTCGTAGTGATTCAAGGAAATTACGACTTTAAATACGGCGGCATTGTAGACAAAACTATTGACGTAGTGCCTGGAGGGCGGATCTCATGGAATGGGGCAGCGGATCAGGCCCAACTCGATTTGACCGCTAAATATCGCGTTCAAGATGTCAACCCATCGGCACTCCTAGATAATCCCTCACTCAATAGCACAGTCGATGTGGAGGTGCTTTTAAATTTGACCGGTCAAATCATGCAACCCGAATTAGATTTTCAATTAGATTTCCCTAACGTATCCTCTGCGGTTCGTGATGAGCTGAATGTTAAGCTCAACGAGCGGGAGCAAAGACAGCTTCAAGCCATTTACTTAGCGGCTACTGGGGCTTTTCAAGGAGATGGGGGGCAAAATATTGTGGGAACCCTTACAGAGCGCGTAAACAAACTTGTGGCTGATTTGCTGGCAGACAGCGACTCCAAATTTAAAATTTTGCCCACCATAGGAACCCGTCAAGTGGATTTAAATGCACAGTTAGAGTATAATGTTGGGGTTCAAATCAGTACCCAAATTTCTGAACGCGTCCTGATAAATGGTAAAGTAGCAGTGCCGGTAGGGGGGGCTAATGATTCTGCGGTGGCAGGAGACTTACAAGTTCAATGGCTTGTCAATGACGATGGATCTTTGCGTATGAATTTCTTTAATCGACAGGCCGACTTACAATTTATCGGGGAAGATCAAATTTTCGAGCAAGGAGCTGGGGCTTCTTATACTGTAGATTTTTCTACTTTTCAAGAGATATTTTTCAAACTCTTTGGCAAGCGTATTGACAGAGCATCTCTCTAAGGCTTAGATGATTTTAAGCTTATGCTTTTTTTAATCTGCGGCAATCATTGAGATTTCGACACGGACATCTTTTGGTAATCGGGCTACTTGAACTGTTTCCCGAGCTGGAGCGGTCACTGAATCAAAATAACTCCCGTATACTTCATTGATTGCTCCAAAATCATCCATGTTGGTGATAAAAATGGTGCTTTTTAAAACCTGTTCAAATCTAAGACCTGCAGCCTCAAGAACGGCCTGCATATTGCGCATGACTTGATGGGTCTCGTCCGCGATAGAACCCTGTATGAGAGAACCGGTTTTGGGGTCGATAGCGATTTGGCCGGATGTATAAACCGTATTACCCATGCGCACCGCTTGATTGTAAGGGCCAATGGGTGCAGGAGCTGCGTGGGTATGGATAATTTTTTTCATGTGATGATTTTTAGATTAAAGTCGCCGATCGGCTTCTCTTCGTTTATCGTATTTAATGTCTCTTAGGATGCTTCCACGGATTCCGATAAAGAAGTTCCACGATGTATTTCTTGCGCCAATAGGGGTCCAGCTAAAACGCATAACCCAACTCTCTAGGTCTCGCTCAAAACGCATTTGAGTAAGCGTGACCCCCTTGTTTTTAAAGTCATAACCTGAAGAGATGCCAATACGCCATCTTGGAGAAAGGCTAATGTTAGAACTCATCATTAGTGAGTTAGAGCTAATTTCATTTTGTCTTAACTGATTCCCGTAAGTAATGGTATAAGCCAAACGAAAATCCCAAGGGATGCTGTTATTATACCATTTATTCTCCTCTTCATTTTTTGATTTTTCTTCAGGCTCATCACCACGCAGATCAGCAATATCGCGTCCATCTCCAAAAAGATCATCGGGACGGCCTCCATTGCGAAAGGTGTCATTGTTGAAATTTTGATCCGTTGGGTCGTCGTCATCCGAACGGCTTCCATCAAAATCCTTTGAGGAAAAGGAATAGTTAAAACTCATGTTGGCGTTTACCAGTCTGAATAAACTCCCGCCATTGTTGATGTTAAATGTATTGATACGTTGATTATTGGCATTAAGAGCATAAGGGTCTAAAGAACCATTAAGGTTTAAATCTAGTTTTTTAATAATGGGGATACTCCCTGTAAACTGAACATTGCTCCAATTCAATGAGTCGGCGGTGATATTATAGGCAGACGACAAATTAAAGTTGTTCAAAAGGGCAATTTTTTTTGGTTCCGTTGCCGTGGTATCCGGATTGCGCACTTTAGCTTCAAGGGTGTTGCTTAAAGCAAAACTCATACTGCTAGAGAATAACTTGCCGGGGGCACCGTAAATGGTGTTTTCGAATCGTGAATACTGTTGAACTTCGGCATTGACTTGTGGGTCAGCAGAGGGAATGGTATATTCTTCATAATACTGCTCAAATCCCGGGCTGATATTATAACTCACAGAAGGCCGAACAACATGACGAATGGCTTGAATCTTTTTATCTTTTCCAAAGTTAAAGGTTCCGTAAACCGTCGTCCCTAATCCCGTTGAGAAACCATATGTGCGGTAACTGTCAAATCCGGACACCGTATCTTGAACCACACCGCCCAATCCATCGTTGAGCTCCGGATCATAGGAGCGTCTGATTGTTTTGCCGACCCAAGTTTCTTGAAAGTTGCTGCCCAAGGAGACACTGAGATAATTAAGCAACTTAAAATTAGTCCCTAAAGGGATGGAATGACGCGCACCAGCTTCGGCGCCCTCAAACATCTCAGGTTTAAAAAACAAACTATCGGTGGTAGTAAAGCGATTTTCCGCGGTCACATCGTACTGCAGGTTAATGTTTTGAAAGACCCCTTTTTTTGCCCCGTCTTTTGGCGCAAAAGGAAAGATCCGTGATATGCTTGCATTGATATTGGGTAGGGACATATTGATGACCTGCGTTTGGGTATTTTGACTGTGAGTCGCTGCTGCTGAGAATTGAATTGCAGGCTCTGTGTCAAAGCTTTTGGCATAAGAGACGGAAGAACTCAAGGTATTAACCAACTGACTGGCATTGTTCGTTTGGTTAATGGACTGCTGAAGATATCGGCTACTCCCAAGATTGACCGAGGCACTAAAGCGGGTGCTAGGATTGACTTTTGGGTCTTGGGTATGACGCCAACGGATGTTGTAAAGACTGCTTTGAGTAAAATCGGGAAACCCTCGTTCACTGTTGATTAAGTTTTCGTAACGCACACTGATATTTCCACGGAATTTATAGCGCAGCGCATAGTCACTATCCATACGCAGGCCGTAAGAACCATTGGTGTAATAATCGCCCAGCACGGTAAGATCAACAAAATCGTTTACGGCAAAATAATAGCCTCCATTTTGCAGGAAAAAACCACGATTATTGTTCTCGCCTATGTTGGGAATTACAAATCCCGAAGCACGAGTATCGGCCAGTGGAAAAAAAGCAAAGGGTAAGCCAAGTGGGGTAGGAACATCGGCGATGTACATGTTTGTCAAACCAGTCACCACCTTTTTTTGGGGCACAAATTTGGCCTTTCGTGTGTAAAAATAATATTCGGGATCATCGACATTTTCAGACGTCGTGAACTTTACATTGCGCAAGAAATACACCGAGTCATTTTCTTTTTTGGTGATTTGAGACAACATGTTGATGTCGTTTTGCGATGTTCTGGAGTTAAACACCAGGGCTTTTTTAGTTTGAAAGTTAAAGCGAATTGAATCGGGTTGAACTTTGTTATTGCCTTGTACAAAAACCGGAAGTTGGCTGTAAACTCCAGCGCTGTCAATTCCCTTGGCGTAGACTTCGTTTTTGGCGTAATCTAAAATGATTTCCCCTGCGTCGATACGGTAGTCCAGGTATGTCATAAAGGCTTTATTGTACATAAAGACCTTGGAGTTTTCTTGGTCCATATAAACATAGTCTTCACCGTAATAATCGACCAAGTCTTCCAGAAATTCAGGGGCACTGACCAAGGTATCGGCCACAGCGGATTGAGGCGTCAGACTGTCTTGAGCCCCTGTGAGGATACTAGGGTTTTTTGCGTCAGGTACATGTGGTGTGTCCAACAAGGGTTCAGGTCTTGCGATTGTGTCGGTGGGGACAAAGGCATCCTCTGGATTTTGAGCACAAACCAAACCAAAAAAGCCTAAAATTAGGAGCAGGGTTAGTTGAAGGATGTTTGGGCGTGGCTGCAAGGAGGTCAGACGATTATTGTAAACAACTTTTTTAATAAGTTAAAGAATAACCAAAGGCCAAAAGGCGTTGTTTTTATAAATTGGCTTAATATTTGTAAGTCAAAATTACATATAATTTTTGGCTTGAATTTTAATTAACCATAATTAATACTCCGCAGTAATAACGATGCCTTTGGCCCTTAAGTATGTCTCGAGATTAACAAGAGTTTTCGCGCTGTGTATGCTGAGCGTGTTTATTTGGATAGGAAGCATTGGCTCAACGATTGTTTTGGCGCAAAACAAGCCTTTTGTTGTGGTCATTGACCCAGGACATGGAGGCAAAGACCCGGGGAATCTAGGCAATGGATTTAAAGAAAAAGATATCGTTCTTGATGTCTCTATGCAAGTTGGTGCACTTTTACAGCAACAAGGTGTTGAGGTTATATACACCCGAAAAAAAGACGTCTTTATAGAACTCTACGATCGTGCTCCAGTGGCGAATAAAGTCGATGCTGATCTTTTTGTGTCGATTCATTGTGACTCCCATAATTCTCAGGCCCATGGAGCGGGTACTTTTGTCATGGGACTCAGTAAGAGTGACAAGAATTTGAATACCGCCAAAAAAGAAAACGAAGTCATCTTTCTCGAAGAGAACTATCAAGAGCGTTATAAAGGATTCGACCCTTCTTCTCCGGAATCTCTTATTGGACTGACCTTACTTCAAGAAGAGTATCTGGACCAGAGCATACGACTTGCCGGACTGATTCAAAAAAACTTAGTGCAAAACTTAAAGCGCAAGGACCGTAGTGTACGTCAGGATGTTTTTTGGGTGTTGCACCACTCTTATATGCCGAGTGTCTTAATCGAACTTGGTTTTCTTACTAACGATAACGAAGGACCTTATTTGAATTCCAAAAAAGGACGAAAAGAAATGGCTCAAGAAATCGCCCGCAGTATCTTTGAGTACAAAACTGAAATTGATTTTGCGAATCAAAATCAGGTTATCATTCCTGATCTATCTCAAGGGCAAGGGTCAACGCCAGAAAAATCTCAAAATCAAATTACTTCAGAATCTTCGGGCAATGGTGGTCCAGATAAGACTCAATCCGGGGCTTCAAATAAAGAGATCCTTTTTAAAGTTCAGATCGCGGCGAGCAGTAAAAAACTAGAGACTAAATCTTATAATTTTAAGGGCTTGGATCAGATCAGTAGATCTAAAGACGGTACATTGTATCGTTATTATTATGGCGAAACTTCAGATTATACTCAGGCACAACGCTTGCAAAGCGAGGCGCGGGCCAGTGGATACGATCAGGCCTACATCGTGGCGTTCAAAGAAAATGAGCGTGTTTCTCTGTCAGAAGTTTTAAACAATTAATCGTGAATAAACTGCCAATTTTTGGCTGTTTTGATCTGCGTGCATCGATGAATAATCCTTAAATTTGTTTGTAACCTAAATCCAAAGCATTGCGCTATTCAAGAGAAATAAAAACAGGTGTTTTTGCAGTCGTTTCCATTTTGTTGTTCATTTTGGGATATCAGTACATGAAAAACTCAAAACTCTTTCAAGTTTCAAGGGAGTTTTATGTCGTTTATGATAATGTCGTCGGTCTTGAGGCGGGAGCACCAGTGACGATTAACGGGATGCGGGTCGGTAAGGTTCAAAACCTGGCTTTGGCCAACAAAGCGGGGGATGGGGTTTTGGTTACTTTTTTACTTGAAAATGATTTTGAGTTTCCAAAAAGCAGTGTGATAAAGATTTACGCCTCGGGAATAATTGGGGGAAATAATTTGGCGATACTTCCCGCGGATGGCGATCCCATTATGGCGCAGGCCGGTGATACATTGCGGGGAGAACTTGAATCGGGTATGATTGATGGGCTGATTGAGAAGTTTTCGCCGATCGAAAAAAGCCTACTTTCCACTTTGACAAAAGTAGATTCAGTGCTTTCAGACATCGATCAAGTTTTGGATGCGCGATCAAAACAACACTTACGCCAAAGCATGGAGAGTTTAAGTGTGGCTATGGATCAACTCAGTCAAACAGCGACGGGTTTAAATGTGCTTGTGGATCGCAATCAAAATGAACTCGATGCCGCCTTCAAAAGTATTTTGAAAACCTCTACTAATTTAGAGACCATAACAGATTCAATTGCTGCAGTGAACACAGCACAAATGCTGAAAGATCTTTCTGGATCCATCAGTGCTCTAAATCAGATTACCAATGCTATGGCCCAAGGAGAAGGAAGTCTTGGGGCATTAATTCAAGATGATGGTTTATATCAGGATTTAAGAACCCTCACTGAGGATGCTCAATATTTACTTAAAGACATCAAAAGTAAACCTAGGCGTTATGTGCATTTTTCCCTTTTTGGACAAAAAGATGACCCCGAGGAAAATCAATCTAACCAAAAGGATAATTGATGGGAGCTTGGCCAAGTCTATCTAACGTCATTTTTGCCCTTATACTTGCAACGGGTGTAGGTTATTTTACCTATAATATGCGTCGCCTAATCGCTTTGATTAAAAAGGGCCGTCCTATAGGTACAGTGGAGGATAAAAAACAGCGTTGGCGCAATGTGTTGTATATCGCCTTAGGTCAATCCAAATTGGTGAAGCGTCCCTTATCAGGTGTGATGCACGTTTTGGTCTATTTAGGGTTTATTATCATCAACATTGAACTTTTAGAAATTGTCATTGATGGTTTGTTCGGAACCCACCGTATATTTCAATTTATAGGGCCGGCTTACGGAGTCCTCATTGGGCTTTTCGAAGTATTGGCGGTTTTGGTTTTTATTGCTGTAGTGGTTTTTTGGCTGCGTCGAAATGCATTGAAATTAAAGCGCTTTTGGTCTCCAGAGATGAAGGGATGGCCAAAAACCGACGCTAACCTAATTTTGTATTTTGAAATGGTGCTCATGGGCCTATTCCTTATGATGAATGCGACTGATCTGAGTTTTCAGCAAATGAATCAAGGGAATTGGGTGTCCGGTTCCATATACGCCCTGATTCAAAACTGGCCTGAGGCGCAACTGCATATGGTCGAGCGCTTTTGTTGGTGGGTGCATATAATCGGAATCTTAGGCTTTTTGAATTACCTCTATTTTTCTAAACACTTACACATCCTCTTAGCTTTTCCAAATGTTTACTTCGGGCCTACAAACAACCCAGGTCAATTTGAAAATCTTGATTCTGTCACGGAACAAGTAAAACTCATGATGGATCCGGCCGGAGATCCGTATGCGGCCCAGCCCGAGGGAACAGTTCCAGAAAAATTTGGGGCCAGTGACGTGACCGATTTGACTCAGGTCCAATTGCTCAACGCCATGACCTGCACCGAATGTGGTCGTTGCACGAGTGAATGTCCGGCCAACCAAACCGGTAAACTCCTTTCACCGAGAAAAATAATGATGGACACTCGTGATCGACTTATGGCTCTGCCTAAGGAAGGCGACAGTAAACAACTTCTTGACGACTACATTACACGTGAAGAATTGTGGGCCTGTACTACCTGTAATGCTTGCGTTGAGGCCTGTCCTGTAAGTATTGATCCGGTATCGATTATTATGTCGATGCGTCAATATTTGGTTATGGAACAATCTGCAGCACCATCAGAGCTTAACGTGACCATGAGCAATATAGAAAATAACGCAGCGCCTTGGCCTTTTAATCAGCAAGACCGCGGCAATTGGATTAATGAATAAGAAAATAAAAAAATGAGCAAGAATCAAGATCATTTATTAAACAAGAAAGAAGAGCAAGGGCATACCGTAAGTCCAGTTTTGCCGGAAGGAATTAAAAAT
>Ga0181555_1001178_pt1 | contig 23873 bp, 16 predicted proteins | sample 011ome_15_FD_145601 | JGI IMG/M metagenome (GOLD analysis project Ga0181555, IMG submission 145601) | Coastal salt marsh microbial communities from the Groves Creek Marsh, Skidaway Island, Georgia - 011504AT metaG (spades assembly) | ecosystem: Environmental > Aquatic > Marine > Intertidal zone...
GTTATGACTTAATCAGAAAAGAATTTAAACTATCGGACATCAATATTACTGGAAGAACCACTTTGTTCAAAACCATTGGTTTAAATGGAAATATGAGATTTAATCCCTATGCCCTGAATGATACAGCGAGATCTCAACGTATCAATGAATATGAATTTGTGAAATCCGGAAAATTGGCCCGGATGACTGATGCAAATCTTGCTGCAAACTTTAGTTTGTCTCCAGAGACTTTCAGGAATAAGAAAGAAAATCAAGAAGTTAAAAATGAAGAAATCAACCCTTTTGACATACCTTGGAACGCATCATTTTCGTACAATTTGAATGTAAGAAATTTTGTGAATTCGATTACCGATCGTGACACCACAACCTACATACAAACAGCCGGAGCAAGCGGATCTATTACTTTTACTCAAAATTGGCGAGTAGGTTTCAACTTAAACTACGACATCACCAATAAAAAATTATCTTACACATCCTTAGATATTTACAGGGATTTACATTGTTGGGAAATGCGGCTCAGCTGGGTACCTTTTGGACCTCGACAAAGTTATAACTTCCAAATAAATGTGAAATCCTCTATTTTGCAAGATTTGCAATACAAAAAACAATCCCAACCCAACGAATTTCGTTAAGTCTTTCTCTTTGTTAGATTATTCTTCTAAATTTGGAGAAACGGAATCAAGAAAATGAAAAAAAACATCCTACTCGTGCTTTTCTCACTTTTATTTCTGGTGAATTTTGCGCAAAACGAAACCGAAAAACACGAAACAAAAAACTGGACACTCTCCACAAATTTAGTTTCTCAACCTTATCTGTTCCGTCCCAAAAACAACTTACCGAATGTTTTTACAGGAGTAGGAATTACCAAATATTTAGGTAAATTCGGAATCCGATTGAACTACCAACATTATGACAACAACAAATCTGATCGATTTTTGTTAGACAGTGTCTCGGTGAGAGAAAATACATTTTTTCGAGAAAACGCACTCACACTCGGAGTTGAGTACAAAAAAGACTATGCCGATATTCTGGCTTTACGACTATTTGTAGACTATGCCTATATCCCATTCACTTCCGAATCAGAAATCTATGAAAATCGCGAAAACCCTATCTTTCTTGCTAAAAACAAAGGGATTTGTCATGGAGCAATACTAGGAGTAGGTATGGATTGGAATTTTTCCGAACACTTTTCCTTCGGTGCGGAAACTCGACTGGATTTTTTGTACTCTGAACAAAATCAAAAAATTCAAAATTTTTCTTTAGGAAAAACCGTTGAATATCAAATCTCCGAAAACACAATGAATCTTAAGCTTATTGGGAACGTAAGATTCAATTACCATTTTTAAACCATTTCATGAAGTCTTATTTTTTTATTCTCCTTAGTGCAGTCCTTACTTTATCCAGTTGTAGAACTACTGCCCAATCACCCGTTTATGGTTCAAAAAGCAAAAAAGCAGAAGAGCTTTTTAAAAAAGGATATTCTGCCTACAGAAACAGCTACGGAAGCGAAGAAAAGCTGCAAGAGGCTGAAGACTTCATCCTAAAAGCAATTAAAAAAGATCCAGAGTTTGCGGCTGCCTATTTAATGATGGGAGAAATAGAAATTGCAAAAGGGGACTTAATGAAGGCAATAGAATACAAAGAGCAAGCACTGACTATTAATCCCGAATACTCAAAAAACGAATATTTTTACCTTGCTAGGTTATTAATGCGAGCCGGTGACTATAAAAAATGTAAGCAAAACTCACTCAAATTTCTGAGATTCAAAAACACGAATGAGAACTTTCAAGCGGAAGCGAGACAAATGATACAGAATTGTGATTTTGCCGAAGAAGCAATTAAGTCTCCAGTTCCTTTTCATCCTAAAAATTTAGGAAAAAATATCAACACAGACCGAGCAGAGTATTTCCCAACATTTACAGGAGACGGCAACACCATTTTGTTTACACGAAGAATTATTGAGCCAAAAGCTATACGAAGAGGAGGACAACAAGAAGACTTTTTTACAAGTTCAAAAGAAAATGAAGAATGGAAAGAAGCAACTCCACTTTCCAGTACCATCAATTCTTTTTTTAATGAAGGTGCTCCTACCCTCTCAGCTGATGGAAATTTTTTAATCTTTACTTCTTGTCAAGGAAGCGATGGAGAATACGGAGATAACCGAACAGGAAAAGGAAGTTGCGACTTATTTTACGCGCGAAGAATTGGAGATAGATGGGGAAAACCAAGAAATTTAGGCTCAAAAATTAATACTCGTCATTGGGAGTCTCAACCCTGTTTTTCGGCAGATGGACGAACACTTTACTTCATTCGGGCAATAAAAACTAGTAGATCACTTGATCCAGACAATCAAGACATTTATGTTACCCGACTTCAAAACAGCGGATATTGGACGGAGCCGGAAAAACTTTCGAGCAAAATCAACACTCCTTTGCGAGAAGAGTCCGTATTCATTCACCCTGACGGCCAGACTCTCTATTTTGGATCCAACGGACATCCAGGAATGGGAGGCATGGATTTGTACTATTCTCGCTTGCAAGATAATGGCGAGTGGGGAACCCCAGTAAATATTGGATATCCAATAAATACTGGCGGAAACGAAAATAGCATAGTTGTGTCTCCAGATGGTACCCTTGCCTATTTTGCCTCCGACCGAGAAGGCGGATTTGGGGATTTGGACCTCTATTCCTTTGAACTCCCAGAAAAAGCAAAACCCATTTATGCCTCTTACATTAAGGGTATTGTATACGATCAAGAAACGCAAGAAAAACTAAGTGCTACTTTCGAAATTATTGATATTTCTACCAATGAAGTGCTACTTGTTTCGAATTCGGATCCAGTAACGGGGAAATTTTTAGTAAATATCCCAACTAATAAAAATTTGGCGATTAATGTAGCCAAAAAAGGTTACTTCTTCTACTCCAAAAACTTTACCATGAATTCTACCAAAGAACCACAAAATACCAACATTCCTCTGAGTAAAATTGAAGTAAGTGACAAACCCTTTGTGTTGGAGAATATTTTCTTTGATGTTGCAAAATTCAATTTGAAACAAGAATCAAGAGCCGAACTGGATAAATTGTATGAACTCATGGTGCAAAATGAGGCAGTTAGGATAGAAATTGGTGGACATACTGACAGCGATGGAAATGCTAAACAAAATCAAGAACTTTCGGAAAAAAGAGCGAAATCTGTCGTGAACTATCTTGTATTGAAAGGAATCGACATTTCTCGATTGACGTACTTAGGATATGGTTCTTCCAAACCAAGAGCAAGCAACGACTCAGAAAAAAACAAGGCACTTAATCGAAGAACTGAGGTAAAAATAATTGGTAACTAGGGAATCAAAAAGTAAGAGACAGAAAAAAAAAGTCTGTTTATTTTCCTTTCTAAGCAGATAAATCTTGAGCGTTTTGTTCTCGGAAAACTCAACGTATTTATTTCATTTCTGTTGATATTAACCTATCTTTGCAGGGTTAAAATTAACGTATGAATAGTAAAAGAAAAAAGAGCGAAGCGCTCAAATATCATAGCCATCCAAAACCAGGAAAAATTGAGGTAGTACCAACAAAAAAGTATTCCTCCCAGAGAGATTTGTCCCTTGCCTACTCACCAGGAGTGGCACAACCTTGTTTGGAAATAGCACAAAACAAAGACGATGTATACAAATATACATCCAAGGGGAATCTTGTTGCAGTAATTTCAAACGGAACAGCTGTATTGGGTCTAGGAAATATTGGACCTGAGGCTTCAAAACCAGTAATGGAAGGAAAAGGAGTTCTGTTCAAGATTTTTGCTGATATTGATGTGTTTGACATAGAAGTAGATACCGAAAATGTAGATGAATTCGTAGAAACTGTGAAGCGTATCGCACCTACATTTGGAGGAATCAACTTGGAGGACATAAAAGCGCCAGAAGCATTTGAAATAGAGAGAAGACTGGTTGAGGAATTGGACATCCCAGTGATGCACGATGATCAACACGGAACAGCCATAATTTCGACTGCAGCACTGAAAAATGCGATAGAAATAGCAAATAAGGATATTGCCAAAGTAAAGATTGTGGTGAACGGAGCTGGAGCTGCAGCAATCTCCTGTACTCGATTGTATATTTCGTTGGGGGCTAAAAAAGAGAATATCATTATGTGCGATAGCAAAGGTGTTATTCAAAAAAGTAGAGAAAACTTAACTTCCCAAAAGGCTGAATTTGCTACTGATAGAGAAGACATTCATACTCTTGAAGATGCAATGAAAAATTCTGATGTATTTGTTGGGCTTTCAAAAGGAAATATTGTTTCTCCAGAAATGCTAAAAACCATGGCAAAGAATCCTATTGTATTCGCAATGGCTAATCCTGAGCCCGAAATAGAGTATGACTTGGCTATCAAAACAAGAGACGATATAATTATGGCTACGGGTAGATCTGACTACCCCAACCAGGTAAATAATGTACTTGGCTTTCCATTTATTTTTAGAGGAGCACTTGACGTAAGAGCCACCAAAATAAATGAAGCAATGAAAATGGCAGCAGTTCATGCCTTAGCAGACTTAGCTAAAGAATCGGTTCCGGAACAAGTAAACATCACCTACAACGAGGTAAATATTTCGTTTGGTAAAGATTATATCATTCCAAAACCATTTGATCAAAGATTGATTTCAGAAATACCACCAGCGGTTGCTAAAGCTGCAATGGAAAGTGGAGTCGCGCTTCAACCAATTACAAATTGGGAAAAATATAAGCACGATTTGGAGGACAGATTGGGAACTGGAAACAAAATAGTTCGTTTACTTCACAACAGAGCAAAGGCACAACCAAAAAGAGTCGTTTTTGCCGAAGCCGATCACCTAGACGTTCTCAAAGCAGCACAAGTCGTGTACGAAGAAGGTATAGCAATCCCTATTTTATTAGGAGACAAAGAGACGATTGAAGAGTTGATGGATGAAATTGGATTTGATAGCAAAATCGAAATCATTGACCCGAAATCATACAAGGAAAGAAAAAGAAAAAGAATTTTTGCCGAAAAATATTGGCAGTTGCGTCAAAGAAAAGGAGTTACCATGTTTGACGCAGATAAAATAATGAGGGAGCGAAACTATTTTGCGGCTATGATGCTCAACGAGGGAGACGCAGATGCTTTTATCTCAGGATATGCACGTAAATATTCTACGGTATTAAAACCTTTGATAGAGATTATTCCTAAAGTAGAAGGTGTTGACAAAATTTCTTCTACCAATGTAATGCTTACCAAAAGAGGACCCATGTTTCTCTCCGACACGGCAATTACCCCAAACCCTTCCGGAAAAGATTTAGCGCTTATCGCTGAAATGACAGCTACCGTGGTAAAAATGTTTGGGATGACTCCTGCCCTAGCCATGTTGTCTTATTCTAACTTTGGATCGGCAGACAATCACACCTCAAGAAAAGTAAAAGAAGCCATTGCAATCCTTCACGAATGCTGCCCAGAACTAATAATAGATGGAGAGATTCAAGCGGATTTCGCCTTGAACCCTGAGATGTTAAAGGAAAAATTTCCTTTCTCTAAATTGGTAGGAAAAAATGTAAATGGACTCATTTTTCCAAATTTGGACTCAGCTAACATCAACTATAAATTATTAAAGGAACTGAATGGGATAGATTCTATAGGGCCTGTGATAATGGGGTTAACGAAACCTGCCCACATCCTACAGCTTGGAGCAAGCGTAGATGAAATAGTAAATATGACAGCACTAGCAGTAGTAGACGCACAAAACAAGGAAAAACTAGATAAATAAGATAGAATGACAGTAGACAAATCAAATCCATGGCACAAGGTTTCGATAGGAAAAGAAACTCCTGCCGTGGTAAACGGGATTATTGAAATCCCAAAAAATACAAGAGCAAAATACGAACTAGACAAAGAGTCTGGAATGTTACTTATGGATAGAGTAATATTTTCTTCGATGCATTATCCTGCTAATTACGGGTTTATCCCACAAACTTATTGTGACGACAAAGATCCATTGGATATCATGATCTTGAGCCAAATTGATGTAGTACCGATGTGTATTGTATCGGCAAAGGTGATTGGTGTTATGCGAATGATTGATGGTGGAGAAATGGACGACAAAATTATTGCGGTAGCCGAACATGATATGAGTGTAAACCATATGAATGACATCACTGATTTACCAGCTCATTGGATCAAAGAATTACGTAACTTCTTTGAAGATTACAAAAAACTAGAAAACAAAAAAGTGGAAGTAGAAGAATTTCAAGATGCTGCCACAGCCAGAAAAATCATTATCAAAAGTATGGAAGACTATGCAACATACGTTGCCAATAACTAACCTCTTTTATAATTCACTATTACGAAGCATCCAAACTAAGTTTGGGTGCTTTTTTATTTTACATTATAAGTTTTTCCTTCTTCTGCTAATTCCACATTTTCAAATTCAGTACGGGCTTCATTCAAGAATGTAGTTGTATCTTCTTCGTTGTATCTTGCCGAAAAATGACCAATCAATAAGCTTGTTACCTTTGCTTTATTGGCAATTAATCCCGCTTGCACTGCGGTAGAATGATAAGTTTTCTTAGCCAGGGCATTTTCTTTTTCTAAAAAAGTTGCTTCGTGGTACAACAAAGTACTGTTCTCAATCAACGGGACAATTTTATCAGAATATGCCGTATCGGAACAAAACGCATAGCTTCTTTCTTTTTCTGGAGGAAAAGTAAAAGTATCATTAGGGATAATTTCTCCTGAAGGTGTTTCAAAATCATCCCCTCTTTTTATCCCATCAATTTTGTAATGAGGAACTTCATAAAACTTCAATTTCTCGGGTTTGGCTTTTCTGGGTCTTGGTTTTTCTTGAATCAAAAAGCCATTTGTTAAAATTTTATGTTTCAATGGAATTGTGTGTATTTCCAGGTTTTTATCTTCATAAATTTTCTGAGAATCTTTGCCTAACAATTCATGAAACACAAGATTGTATCGGAGCTGAGTGTATGAGGCTCTTAATTGAACGTGTATTATTTCATTCAACTCTTTGGGTCCATACACGTGAAGATCTGCCACCCTACCCAATAAGTGCATGGAAGATATGAGACCTATCAAACCAAAATAATGATCTCCATGTAAGTGAGAAATAAAAATGTGGCTAATTTTCAGAAAACTTACCTTGGCTTTTCGTACTTGAACTTGAGTACCTTCTCCGCAATCAATCAAAAAATACTTATTTGAATACTGAACCAACTGGGAAGTAGGTCTTTTTTTGAGTGTGGGAAGAGCGCTTCCGCTCCCCAATATCGTTACTTCAAATTTATTCATTATTACAATTCTATTCTCTTTTGCTGTTCTTCCTTCTTTAATAAAACCAAACTACGAAAAATACACATAACTCCATGGTTACTTAGTTATTCTGGCAACTTCCTTGTATCTAAAACAATCCAAATCATGATCATTTACCATTCCGACTGCCTGCATAAATGCGTAACAAATGGTAGAACCAACGAATTTAAAGCCTCTTTTTTTTAACTCTTTGCTCATCATATCAGACTCGGGTGAATTGACAATAGATTCTTTCTTACTTTGGAAATTGTTTTCCCTTCCATCCTGAGCTACAAAGCTCCAAAGAAAATTTGAAAAACTTCCCTCCTCCTCGGTTAATTTGAGATAGGCTTGTGCATTGGTAACAGCAGCGCGAATCTTTAATTTGTTTCTCACAATTCCTTCATCCTCCAGAAGTTCCTGAATCTTTGTCTCTTGATAGTGAGCCATGATTTCTGGAGTTAATCCATCAAAAGCACGGTAGTACCCTTCTTTTTTTCTAAGGATTGTAATCCAACTCAAGCCAGCCTGTGCTCCTTCTAAAATCAATTGTGCAAATAATTCTTTGTCATTATAAACAGGAACTCCCCACTGTTCGTCATGATACCTGACATAAAGCGGATCCTCTCCACACCAAGAGCATCGCTTCATCTTGTTATTGGTTTATTTTTTCTAACACGCTTGGAGGAATTAACTTACTCAACATCTGTTCCTGCCCTTCTTGCAACTCAAAATAAGACCAAGTTTGTTGATTATCAGAAGACATCGCTATTATTTCTTTTTCAGAATCGATAATAATTTGATTCTTTTCTAGATCTATCAATACCTCTTCAGGGCTGTAGGTTTTGTACAACTCAGTTTTAAACATCTCAATGTTCGCCATTAATGTCTGCGACAAAGTCATTGTCAGTACTCCCTCATACATCACTTTGCAATATTGATCGCCATTATCCTCTACAATAGTTGAAAAAGAAGTGGGCGTAGTTTCTTCTACTCTCATCTCCATTCCAGATTCGTACAAAGACCTAAACATGTCTACCATGGTTTGTTTGGGTACAATCTCAAACAATCGCGGATTTGTCATGGAAAGCATATTTTCCCAATCGCGAGTATTCATGTAACCAAAATAGGTGTCCAAATCTTGATCAAATTTGCTTAGTAATTCTGAATTTTCTACTTGTGTGGTTGGCGAAGAACACCCCCCCAAAATCATCGAAAAGGTCAGTAAAAGGACCCCGTATTTTGCAGTTAACTTCATCTTATTTTCGTTTTGAGGCAAGCAATGTATTTTTCAAAAGTGAAGCTATAGTCATGGGGCCAACGCCTCCAGGAACTGGAGTAATAAATGAACATTTCTCAGAAACTTCGTCAAACTTCACATCACCTTTTAGGCAATATCCTGATTTTTTGGACTTGTCGGCAATTCGTGTAATTCCCACATCAATTACTACAGCATTTTCTTTTACCATATCGGCCGTTACAAACTCTGGCTTACCAAGAGCAACAATTAAAATATCAGCCATAAGTGTAAGCTCTTTTAGGTTTACCGTTCTACTATGTGTAAGAGTTACGGTACTATTTCCCGGATAAGAATTTCTTCCCATCATTATACTAATAGGCGCACCCACAATGTTGCTTCTACCCACCACTACACAATGTTTTCCTGACGTTTCGATGTTATATCTTTCAAGCAATTGTAAGATTCCAAAAGGTGTTGCAGGTAAAAATGCAGGTAAATTTAATGCGGTTCGACCTATGTTTTCTGGGTGAAATCCATCCACATCCTTCTTTGGATCTATTGCTTGAGTTACCTTTTTCTCACTGATATGATCAGGCAGGGGTAACTGCACAATAAAACCATCTATTTCGGGATTGTGATTCAATTTGTCAATTTTATGGAGCAACTCCGCCTCAGAAATTGTATCGGGAAGTCTTACTAGCGTGCTTTCAAATCCTACACGTTCGCACGCTACCACTTTGGCATTTACATAGGTTCTACTAGCTCCGTTATTCCCAACGAGGACTGCAGCTAAATGAGGAATCTTTTTTCCTTTAGATTTTAAATAATTCACCTCTTCTTTGATTTCGTCTTGAATCTCAAATGAAGTTTTTTTACCGTCAATTAGTATCATTTTGTTAGTCTTTTATGGTCATTGAATGTTTTGGCTGCTAGTCAAAAACGAAAAACTAACGACCGAACTTTCCTGACTCTATCACATTCTTCCCTTTTGTAATTGCTTCATTTGTTTCATCATACCCATCATCCCCTTTTTGTTATTCATCATTTGCATCATCTTACTGGTATCTTTAAACTGTTTAATCAATTTATTCACTTCCTGGATACTTTGTCCACTTCCTTTTGCGAGCCTTTGTTTCCTGGTTCCGTTCAATACTGTTGGGTTTTCTCGCTCGTGCGGAGTCATAGACAAGATGATTGCCTCAATTCCTTTGAATGCATTCTCATCAATGTCCGCGTCTTTTATTTGCTTTCCTACACCGGGAATCATTCCCATCAAATCTTTTACGTTCCCCATTTTCTTAATTTGCTGGAGTTGACCTAAAAAATCATTGAAATCAAATTTGTTTTTCGAGATTTTGGCTTGAAGTTTTTTTGCTTCCTCTTCATCAAATTGTTGTTGCACTTTCTCCACCAAAGACACAACGTCTCCCATTCCTAAGATCCGGTCTGCCATTCTGCTTGGATGAAACACATCCAAGGCTTCCATTTTTTCTCCAGTTCCTATAAACTTGATTGGCTTATTTACTACTGACTTAATTGAAATCGCTGCCCCACCTCTGGTGTCACCATCTAGTTTTGTTAGGATTACCCCTGTAAAATCTAGTCTTTCGTTAAAGGTTTTGGCAGTATTCACAGCATCTTGACCGGTCATCGAGTCCACTACAAATAAAATCTCTTGAGGATTTATTGCTCTTTTTATTTCGGCAATTTCTCCCATCATTTTTTCATCCACTGCCAATCTTCCAGCAGTATCCACAATTACCGTATTAAGTCCATTAGACTTCGCATGAGCAATTGCAGCCTCGGCAATTTTTACCGGATTTTTCTCTTCTTTGTTTGAGTATACTTCTATTCCCAATTGGTCTCCCAATACATGAAGTTGATCTATCGCTGCTGGACGGTAAACGTCACACGCTACCAAGAGTACTTTCTTCTTTTTCTTCTCGGTTAAGAACTTGGCCAACTTACCTGAATGAGTAGTTTTACCAGATCCTTGAAGACCTGCCATCAAAATTATTGAAGGATTGCCAGTGACATCTAATTCTACATTTTCGCTCCCCATTAATTTGGTTAGCTCTTCGTTGGTAATTTTTATCATCAATTGACCTGGTGAAATAGCGGTCAATACATTTTGCCCAAGGGCCTTTTCTTTTATCGTAGTCGTAAACTCTTTAGCAGTTTTGTAGTTCACATCGGCATCTACCAATGCTCTACGAATCTCTTTCACCGTTTCGGCCACATTAATTTCAGTAATTTGCCCCTGCCCTTTTAATACTTTAAAGGCTCTCTCTAACTTATCAGATAAATTATCAAACATACTTTTTATTTTTTTCTCAATTTACTTTCAATTGCTATTAGAACTTTTTTCCTCTCGCTCTTTTACAAATATAATTACATTTTTGAAGGAACTTCAATTCCTAACAAGCTCATCGTGAAATGAACCGTATCAGCAACTTTCTCGGTTAATAAAAGTCGTAAATTCTGTTTGTCCTTATTTTCCTCTTTAAAAATAGAAACGGACTGGTAGAATGAATTGTACAATTTTACTAACTCGTACGTGTAATTTGCCACCAAAGCTGGACTGTAGGTTTTGCCTGCCTCCTTAATCATTTCAGGCAACTCTAACAAATGTTTCACAATATCAATTTCACTTTTCTCTGCCTCCGTATCTTGATTAAATTTAGCCAACACACCTCTCTCTTTGTGAATGATTGATTGCGTTCTTGCATAGGTGTATTGAATAAATGGTCCGGTATTTCCATTCAAATCAATCGATTCTTCTGGATTGAACATCATTGATTTCTTTGGATCAACTTTCAATAAATAGTACTTTAATCCTCCTAGTCCTATTTGTTGAAACAATTGACTGCGTTGTTGATCGTTCAAGTTTTCAATTTGTCCTCTTTCTTCGGTAATTTCCTTGGCATCATTGATTACCTCAGCCATCAAATCATCAGCATCTACGACTGTTCCCTCTCTCGATTTCATTTTACCAGTTGGCAAATTTACCATTCCGTAAGATAAGTGAAAACATTCTTCGGCAAACGGATAACCTAATTTCTTGAGTATGGTAAATAATACCTTAAAGTGGTGTTCCTGTTCGTTTCCCACCGTGTAAATCATCCCAACTGTCGCAGGAAAGTCATTAAATCTTTTGACAGCAGTTCCCACATCTTGTGTCATATAAACCGAAGTACCATCCCCTCTTAACAATAACTTATCGTCCATTTTTTCCTCGGATAAATCACACCAAACAGATCCGTCCTCTTTTTGGTACAGCAACCCGTTGGACAACCCACTTTCTACAATATCCTTCCCCAGAATATACGTGTCACTTTCGTAATACAATGAATCAAAATCTACTCCCATTGTGTTGTAAGTGACATCAAATCCTGCATAAACCCATGAGTTCATCATTTCCCACAACTGAACAACTTCCTCGTCTCCCTCCTCCCATTTTTTCAGCATTTCTTGAGCTTGAATAAGAATTGGAGCTTGTTTTTCTGCTTGCTCTTTTTCCATTCCTTGGGTCACCAATTCTTTAATTTCTTCCTTATATCTTTTGTCAAAAGCTACATAATATTTTCCAACCAACTTATCTCCTTTCAATCCGGTAGATTCAGGAGTTTCTCCCTCCCCGAATAATTGCCAAGCCAACATTGATTTACAGATATGAATTCCTCTATCGTTTATTATTTGAGTTTTTACCACATCGTGTCCGTTGGCTGCTAAAATATTAGCAACAGAAAAACCTAAAAATATATTCCTAAGATGCCCTAAATGAAGTGGTTTATTGGTGTTGGGTGAGGAATACTCCACAATGTATGTTTTGTTGGATTTTTCTCTCACTCCATAATTGGGTGTGTTGAGTATTTTGTGGAACTCGCTTAGCCAATAGGAAGTACTTATTTCTAGATTCAAAAAACCTTTTACCACATTAAATCCTTCAACGAAGCTTAGCTCATTCGTCAAAAACTCCCCTATTAATTTAGCTGTTTCTTCTGGGCTCTTTTTAGAAATTCTTACTAATGGAAAAACTACCAGGGTAATATCTCCTTCAAAGTCTGATTTTGTCTTTTGAAGTTGAATTAAATTTCCCGAAACATCGGGATAGAGTTCCTTCAGTTTATTTCCTATTATTTCCTGCATGACAATGGATTGTAATTAGAATCACAAAGATACGATTTGTAAACTACTTTGAGCAAAATAGAACGCAAGGATTTACATCAAAAAAAAATCTCCTTTGCAACTTTTGCAACGGAGATTTTTCTATTTCAATCAATGAAAGTTTATCTAAATAAAGATACTGGGAAGTTTTGTGTAACCTCTTTTCCTCCGTAAAACCCTTGAAGAACCACAAAGTACGTTCCTTCGGATAGTTTTGCTCCGTTTTGGTCTGTTCCATCCCAAGTAAACTTGGCATCTTCTGATTCAAAAACTACTTGACCCCATCTGTTGTATACCCTTATGTTGAGAGCATCATAACATCTGTCGTAGGCATCCTTTTTTAGATAGAAAAGATCGTTAATTCCATCCTCATTTGGCGAGAATACATTTGGTACATTGTAGGAGTATGGGTCTCTGTTAATTGGTATTGACACTCTTCGTGATACGGTATCTTTACTTCCATCACAACCTAAAGAATAACCTAGTACATCAATATGGAAACTATCTACACTTAAGATTTCACAGTTGTTCACATCCCAACAGAATCTAGCTCCTACTTTTCCTATTCCTTCAAACGTGGTTGAATTCAGTTTTCTTACATTAGAAACATGGGTAGTGTCAATAGCTCCGGTGGTTGCATTTTCCCATTCGAACACCCACACACCACCTGTTTGAGCAGGCAATGTTGCTACAGCACCAAATTGATAAGCATTCGAATTCAATTGCAGATAAAAAGTATCAGCTCCATTTGGATCCTCTGCAACAAAATCTACGCATTTTTCTTCGTCAAACTGAAAAGCACTTCTAGGAGCAAAGTTTTCCAACACAGGCTTTATGTTCGTTCTGCAGTTTAATGCAGCATATTGAATGTCTCGAACAGTTTCTCCAATCTTGATACCATTTCTGTACTCAACAACTTTCACAGAAATAACATATTTTCCGAATTGCGCTGGTCTTGCAGTTACAATTCCGGTGGAAGAATTAATGGTACACAAACTTCCAGGTCCTAATATATTTCCTAAATTAAATCCAGCATTCCATGCTAAGAAGTTAGGCGAACAACCAGTAAATGTATTAATTGGATTCACTAAAAAATAGGCTAGACTATCTCCATCCGCATCAGTACATGAAAAATCAATTTGTTTATCTAATCCTATACAGAAATAACCATCCGTGGGATAATCTACAAACAAAGGTGTAGTGTTTCCTCCTGGGATTGCTGGAGTTGGAAATTTAGTATACAATCCTAAATTATTCGCAGATACATTCACAACATTATTTCTACAACACAATGACCAAGTAGACATATATCCATTCGGGTTATTTGCCAAAAAAGCGATACTTCCTTTGTAAATATGAGTTTCGACACAAAGACCTGGAGGCGTATAACATTCGTCACCAAAATTGATAGGATAAAAAGTATCTCTTACGGCAGTTACGTTAGTTGCAGTGGCACAAGTAATTTGATCTAATATAGCAATTGAATAACTGTTTCCCAGAGTTGCAGCTCCTGGTTCACAATATCTAAATAGACGCATAATAACGTCATAAGAATTTGCACCAGTCTGGATGTATTGGATGTCTCCTCCTACTCCGTGGGATGTATTTCCGGCAAAATTAATGGTAAAAACGAGCGAGATTAATAAAAGTATTTTTTTCATTTTGTTTGGATTTAGTGTTTCTTTTCGATACTAAAGTAAAATCAATTCTCTTGAATTTTCTTACCAATTCATGAAAGGCTACATTTTTCTCATAAACAAAAAATCCCGCTTCATAATTGAAACGGGATTTCTATCAAAGTCTTTAATTTTTGTTACCTGAACAAACTTATTGGGAAGTTTTGAGTAACCTCTTTTCCTCCGTAAAACCCTTGAAGGACCACAAAATATGTTCCTTCAGATAGTTTTGTTCCGTTTTGGTCTGTTCCATCCCACGTAAATTTAGCATCTTCTGACTCAAAAACCACTTGTCCCCATCTGTTGTATACTCTTATGTTGAGAGCATCATAACATCTGTCATAAGCATCTTTCTTCAGATAGAAGAAGTCGTTAATTCCGTCATCATTTGGTGAGAACACATTTGGTACGTTATACGAATAAGGATCTCTCTGGATTGGCACCGATACTCTTCGTGAAACGGTATCTTTACTTCCATCACAACCTAATGAATAACCAAGTGCTTCGATATAGAAACTATCTACACTTAAGATTTCACAATTGTTCACATCCCAACAGAATCTAGCTCCTACTTTTCCTATTCCTTCAAATGTGGTTGAGTTCAGTTTTCTTACGTTGGAAACATGTGCTGTGTCAATAGACCCAGTTGTGGCATCTTCCCACTGAAAAACGTATACTCCGCCAGTTTGAGCTGGCAATGTTGCTACAGCACCAAACTGAGTTGCGTTTGAAGTTAACTGAAGGTAAAAAGTATCTGTTCCGTTCGGGTCATTTGCCACTATATCAATACATTTTTCTTCGTCAAATTGAAAAACGCTTCGTGTTGCAAAGTTTTCTAAAACAGGCTTAATGTTAAATCTACAGTTCAGAGCAGAATATTGAATATCTCTCACTACTTCACCAATCTTTACTCCTCCTCTAAATTCTTCACACTTTACGGCTACCACATATAATCCAAGTTGGGCAGGACGCGCTGTTACAATTCCAGTTGCTGGGTTAATCACACACATACTTCCTGGTCCTAGAATATTCAAAAGGTTGAAACCAGCATTCCATGCAGTTAAGGTAAAAGGTCTTGCTCCACCTGCTGCAGTTGCATCGAATGGGTTAATCAAACTATACCTTAAACTATCTCCATCAGGGTCTGTACATGAAAAATCAATTAATTTATTGTTTCCAATACAGAAATAACCATCACGTGGATATTGCACAAAACGGGGGCTTGAGTTTCCGCCTGGAATGGCTGAACTTGGTCCACTTGCGTACCAGACATTTCCTGTACTGGCAACATTCACAATCGGACTATTTCTACAACAAGTTGTCCAAGTTACATAAACTCCATTTGGGTTGGCAGGAATAGAAACAGTTCCAGAATAATAATGAGCTTCTACACAAAGTCCTGGAGGTGTATAACATTCATCTCCAAAAACCAAACTCACAGTGGAATCTTTGTTCGCAGTGAACGTGGTAATTGTCGCATTGGTTACATTGTCAAGAATTCTTGCACCTGTGAGTGAGGTTGGCACAGCAATTCCTGTACAATACCTGAAAAATCTGAATACAACCGTATACTGGGTTGGACCGGTTTGAATAAATCTTGTATCTCCACCTACACCATGTGAGGCGCTAGACTGAGAGGCAAATCCTATAAAAAGGGTAAGTACTAATAATAATTTTTTCATATTGCTAATTTTGCAACAAGATAGTGAAAAAAATAAAAAAATTGAAAATAAAAACTTACAATTAATTAACATCAACCGTTGAAACCTTCGTCAGGAGTTGCTTTTCTTCTAATATATATTCACTTCTCGCTCCAGTTCAATGCCGTATGTCTCCTTCACAGAGTCAATGATTTCACTTGAAAGATTATAGATATCCCTTCCTTCACTTTCTCCATAATTTACGAGAACCAATGCTTGGTTTTTGTGAACACCGTATTCCCCAATCGTTTTTCCTTTCCAGCCTAGCTGGTCTATCAACCATCCTGCTGCAATTTTTTCCTTTCCATCTGGCTGAGGATAGTGAGCAATTGATGGAAACTTATCTAGTAAGACTTCAAATGACTTTTTATCGATGACGGGATTTTTAAAAAAACTCCCCGCATTTCCAATCTCTTTTGGATCTGGTAATTTGCTAGTACGAATGGCAATTACTGCATCGCTAATTGCCTTTACCGAAGGTTCAGTCACGCCCATAGTATCTAGTTGAGCTTCAATCGCTCCGTAACTGGTATTAAAAATAGGTTCCTTTTGCAATCTAAAGGTCACCGAGGTGATGATATATTTTCCCTTATGGGTGTTTTTAAAAATACTTTCTCTATATCCAAAATTGCAGTCTTCATTTTCAAATTCTTCTATTTCGAGCGTTTGTAAATTCAAAGCTTGTAATGAACTAAACACATCTTTTATCTCCACTCCATAAGCACCTATATTTTGCATAGGACTGGCTCCTACATTCCCAGGAATTAGAGATAAATTCTCAATACCTCCCAAGTTTTTATTTACACAATGTAAAACAAATTCATGCCAGTTCTCACCCGCTCCCACTTGAATAAACACCTCTTTTTCTGTTTCTTTTAATGTGGTTTTTCCAAGGATTTCATTTTTCAATACAACCCCTTCAAAATTTTTGGTGAACAACATGTTGCTTCCCCCTCCCAGAATTAACTGTGGTTTGTTTTCAACTCTTTTGTCCGATAAAATTTCTTTTAATTCTGTTACCGAAGAAAATGTGCAAAAAAGTTCTGCCTTAACTGGCACTCTAAAAGTTGTATACTCTTGAATAGATTTATTATATTCGAACTGAACCAATTTTTTGTGTTTTAATTATTAAGCGAAAAATACAATTTTTTTTATTCAATGAGACATCCACTGCGGTTTTTCGTACGTTTACACTAATAAGGTTATAAAAGTTCTGCATGAAAAATTTTGCTTACTTCTTATTCATACTCACTTCCTTTTTGCTATTTCCGGCAATTGGGAATGGACAGCATGGTGAGCATACTTTTCTGTTTAAAGAAAATAAAGGACAGTGGAATTCAAAAGTATTGTTCAAAACCAATCTTCTTGATGGTGCCATGTTTCTCGAAAGACAGGGAATTACTTATCATTTTGTCGACAAATCATACATCAGAGAGAGTCACACGAACAAAAACTACGTGCTACCCAATTCAATTCATGGTCATGTTGTGAAAGTTAACTTCGTGGGAGCAAAGAAAAACCCACAAATCTTTCGTTCACGAATTGCTCCTCATTACGAAAATTACTTCGTGGGAAACGATTCCTCAAAATGGGCCTCAAACGTAAGAATATACAACGAAGTAATATATTCAGAAATGTACCCAAATATTGATTTTAAAATCTATGAAAAGTCCACTAATATGAAGTATGACTTCATAGTAAAGCCAGGCGGAAACACCAGAGATATTACCATTCAATATACTGGAGCAGACAAACTTTTTGTAGAAAACAACAATTTATATATACAGACCTCTCTCACTGACATCATTGAAAATAAGCCCTTCGCTTATCAACTAATTGAAGGAGAAAAAATTGAAGTTCCTTGTACTTTTAAAGTTAAAAAGAATAAAGTAAAATTTTCGTTTCCAAAAGGATACAATAAAAAACACACTTTAATTATAGATCCGTTTCTTGTGTTTAGCTCCTACTCAGGCTCTACCTCAGATAATTTTGGATTTACCGCTACTTATGATACATTAGGACACACTTATGCTGGCGGTATTGTTTTTGGAACAGGATATCCGACAACAGTAGGAGCCTACGATTCAACATTTAATGGTCTTTCTACTACTCCGGTAGATATGGGAATTACCAAATTTAATTTATCTGGAACTGGATTGCTCTACTCCACCTACATTGGAGGTTCTGGTGATGATGCACCGCACAGCTTGGTAACAAACGATGCAGGCGAGTTATATATTTTTGGGAGTACTAGTTCAAATAATTTTCCGACTACGGTAGGATGTTATGACAATAGTTTTAATGGCGGAACCAACTTAAGTTTCTCATTAAACGGAACTGGGATGCAATATTTTCTTGGGTCAGATGCCGTTGTGGTAAAACTAAATTCTACTGGAAGTGCTTTATTAGGTTCTACTTACATAGGAGGTTCTGGAAATGATGCCTTGTCTTTGTTTGGAGGTTTAAATAGAAATTATGGAGATGAATTTAGAGGAGAAATTATTTTAGACTCCTCCAATAATTGCATTGTGGCTACCAATACTAATTCAACTAATTTTCCTGTCGTGGGAGGATTAACCTCTCGGGGAGGAAATTCTGATGGAATTGTGATGAAATTAAATTCCACTCTTTCGACTTTAGTTTGGAGTACTCATTTAGGAGGTTCTCTGATAGATGCTGCCTATGGAGTGCAGCAAGATGCTGCTGGAAATACATTTGTTGTGGGAGGAACAACAAGTACGAATTTGACCTCTGCACAAAATACACATAGTGGCGGAGTAGATGGCTTTATCGCCAAATATAGTCCCACTAACGCCTTGCTTACTACCCGGTATGTTGGGACCAGCTCCTATGACCAGAATTATTTTGTCCAATTAGATAGAACGGACTCAGTATATATTTATGGGCAATCTTTAGGAGTGATGCCCGTGTCTACAGGAAAATACAACAATGCCGGAAGTCATCAATTTATTCAAAAATTTAACAATAATCTCACAACGTTAAATTTTAGTACTGTATTTGGAACTGGAAATTCTACTATTGATATTTCTCCTTCGGCATTCCTGGTAAATGACTGTGGACTTATATACATGAGCGGTTGGGGCGGGTCAGTTAATGGAGTGGGTTCCACCACAACAGGAATGCCAGTATCACCCGGTGCTTTTCAAACTTCTACAACAGGGAGCGATTTTTACTTAATGGTATTAGACAAAAATGCGGTAAGCCTAAATTACGCCACTTTTTTTGGAGGAAATATTACAGCCGAACACGTGGATGGTGGAACTAGCCGATTTGATAAAAAAGGAAACGTGTACCAAGCCGTTTGTGCAGGTTGTGGAGGTAGAAATGACTTTCCAACCTCCACGGGTGCCTACTCCACCACAAATGGCAGTACGAATTGCAACCTTGGTGTATTTAAATTCAATATCAACGAAATAAAAGCAATTGCGAGCGTTCCCTCTGTAATTATTTGCTATCCAAATGCAGCAATATTTGGTAACAACAGCCGAAATGGAAACACATTTTACTGGGATTTTGGTGACGGTACAAGCAGCACAGCCTTTGCTCCTACTCATAATTATTCCTCGGCTGGAGTATACAACGTGGTTCTTACCGTTTCTGATTCCACTGGATGTATAAAGCCGGACACAGCCTCGGTTACTGTCAATGTTTTTGATCCTGTTTCAGCTGTCATTACCCCAGATACTTCTATCTGCCCCAACACTTCAATTCAATTAAATGCATCGGGAGGATCAAACTATGTCTGGAGTCCTGCTGCTACTTTAAGTAATCCCTTCATTTCAAACCCAATTGCCTCTCCCACAGTTCCCACTACTTATCAAGTAATCGTAACAAACCCTTGCGGAACTGATACATCTTGGGTCTCTATTGGGATACACTCAATTTCAACCTCCACTTCTAAGGATACAACAATCTGCCGAGGAGATACCGCTCAGCTTTTTGCTTCGGGAGGTGGTGGCTACAGTTGGAATCCCGCCACTTATTTAATCAACGGAAATACTGCCACACCGAGTGTTTTTCCAACCACAACGACTCAATATAACGTAGCCATAACTACTCAGGAGGGATGTCCTGCTTCTGACAGTATCCTCGTTTCGGTAATCGACATTCCTCAACCTGTTTTAACGGACGATGATTCTATTTGCAAGGGAACTTCCATTCAACTCTTTGCTTCGGGTGCAGATTCTTATTCTTGGTCTCCGATAAAGGACTTAAACACCACAACAGGACAAACGGTAACGGCAACTCCTTCGACCTCCACTAAATATTTCGTAGATTTTACAAATCGTTGTGCCACACTGCGCGATAGTGTTTTTATTTTTGTAATTGAGCCTGTTGCTTTAGCTTCTCCAAATGACACAATTTGCTATAATGAAACCGCGCAAATATGGGCAACAGGTGGGGTTTCTTACAGTTGGTCTCCAAGGTCATCGGTAAGTTCTCCCACGAATGATACCACAGTGGTAACTCCAGAAACACCAACTACTTATCAAGTGATAGTGACGGATGCAAATGGCTGCAGAGATACAGCATTTACGACAATACAATTTTCTCCCATTCCTTCCGTGTATGCGGGTGAAAACCAAATAATAAATTTTGGTGAGGTGGCAAATTTGGAAGCTACTAGTTCTGTTGGAACATTCTTTTGGACTTTTCACACCAGTTTATCAGATACGACTAGTAAAATAACTACTGCTCAGCCTTCAAACACTACACAGTATGTGGCAAACCTCATAGATGAATACGGGTGTTTAGTTTCTGATACGGTAATAGTCTCGTTAGAAGGTAGTTTGTACGTTCCCAATTCGTTTTCACCCAATGGCGATGGAAAAAATGACGTATTTCAAGTTAAAGGAGAGGACATTACCGAATTTAAGTTGTTTATTTTTAATCGTTGGGGCGAACAAGTTTTCTACTCCACTCGATTAGATAAAACTTGGGATGGTACCTACAAAGGAAAGTTGTCTCAAATAGATAGTTACGTATGGAAAATCGTGTACTCCGATGCCAACACCTCTAGAAAGGAAATATACGGCCACGTAAATTTGATCAAATAGCACCTTTCTGTTTACCTTCTATAATCAAGTTTAAACATAGAAAAGAGGCAATTCCTATAGCTTCGGAATTTCCTGTAAATAATCGTAAGAATTCTCCTCAAAGTTAATTTTACAAATAAAATGGTTCAATCCATTGGTAACAATTAAATAAGGTACCCTCAACGTCATATTGTATGTGGCAATTTGGGCAAAAGTTGCTTGAGTTATTTCAACTGCGGGTGCTTTACATTCAATCAATATCTTAGGTTTGGCATTCTTATCGTATACCAAGGCATCGAATCGCTTGATGCGATCATTTACCTTTATTTGCTTTTCTATTTTAATATAGTTCTTGGAATACCCATGATGGTTCAAGAGAAATTGAACAAAGTGCTGTCTCACCCATTCTTCAGGTGTGAGTACCACGCTTTTTCTCCTTATTTCGTCAAAAATAAAAGTTTTATTACCAGACTCGGTAAGTTTTACTTCGAAAGAAGGAAGATTTAACTCCATATTTTTCAAAAGAAAACCCAATTAAAAATTATACAATGGTTTGCTCTTTGGATACTTTACTTCATATTTTATCTTGAACACTTTGGTATCGCCCGAAGGGATGGATTCTCGCCAAGTCAATTTTCCTGTTTCTGTCTCCTTTATAGCTCCTGATATTTCTTTTACTGATACTTCTATACTTTCGTCACTCGAAATTGGAACTTGATCTTCAAGCATTAATTGCACCTCCAGTTTTTTCTTGTTTTTCACAGTAATTTGAATCCCCATGTCTACTTTCTTTTTTCCTCCTAGCATGGCATTACGACTAAAATCTTTTATTTTTTCTCGCTCTATCACAATACTTTTGTCAATACCCAAAATAAGACTCAACGTATCTTCAGCCGAATTTGGATTGAGGAAAGTTGTCCCTACAAAAGTTCCCTCAAGGAACAAATTAGCGGACCCAGGTAGAAAATTGTATTGCTCCCATTCTTGAATGTTGGCAATTAAAAATACATTGCAATTATACTTGGGTGCGGAGTAATACAAATAATTTGCCTTCATGTTAAATTCTTCGATAGCAACAGCTGCTTTCCCATTATTTCCGCTAATAGAATAAGGAACGGAAATAGAAAACTCTCTACTCACCATACTTTCGGTGGGAACCGTATACTCTGCACCAGATTTAGAATCATAAGACAATTCGGCTGCAGTGGCATACACAGTATTGGACTGACTGTAAGCTAAGTCTTTTCGCTTCGAATTTCTCATGTGACTCTGGAACCTCAACACCCATGGGTGTACAGTCGGCAACACTCCGACATTTGTTGGACTTGTGGTCGAAAGAGTCAACGCAACATTTTTCCAATCTACCGAAGAGTTTTGATAGATTTTTGCCTTGCAAATTGCTTTTACTTCATCTCCTATTCCCCCTGTTCTTATTTCATAAAAAGGAGTCCATCCAATGCCATGAGCCACATATTCTAGCTTTAGAGTAACGGTTTGTGGACTGTTCGATAAGATATCCATACTCATTACAGTCCCATTGGATTTATACCCCATTTTTGTAAGCTTTTCGCTGAGCTCGTTTCGTTTGGTTCTGTACTCGGTAACTTGCTGCTGCATTTCATACACGAGAGAATCCAACTTATTTAAATGATTTCTGTAAAACTCAGTTAAATCTAACATGTTATCCAAGTTAAATCCACTGTTGGTGCCGTTTGCACTTTTGTTATACAAAATAGCGTTTTTTTCATATTCCAGGTTTTGTGCTTGTTTGCCAGTAAGATTCTCTTTTCTTTTAAGCTCCTCTATCTCATCTAGCAACGAAATAATTTCTTTTGACTGCATAGATTTGGGCATGGGCTCATTTCTCACAAAAGTGGACAAAACAGTAATTCCACCGGTACCAGAGACCTGAATCGTAGGACTCATGATTTGATTCTCTAATCCTATAAATTTCACCTGATTGTTTCCCTTCTCCAGCTTTACGCTATGCTCTCTGGTAATTTGAGCTTGATTAGAAAATATAGTCGCTTTAGAAACCTCGGAGACGACATTAATCTGACCAAAGGTAAAGGAGAAACTAGCAATTGAAAAAATGATGGATAACTTTATGGAGTTCTTCATTGTTCTGAATATTTTTTTTGTCATTTTTATAAAAGTAAAGATAGCATCTATTCGCTAAAATCCAATAACGACCGAAGTTCAAAAAAAGTATTTTCCATGAGTAAACCATTAATTCTTGTAACAAATGATGACGGAATCACTGCACCTGGCCTCAAAGCCTTGGTGGAAGTAGCAAAAAAAATAGGAGAAGTTTTTGTTATTGCTCCAGATAGCCCTCAATCGGGAATGGGGCACGCTATTACAGTAAATTATCCTATCCGTATGGACAAGAGTGATGTTTTTGGAAAAATTCCTGCATACACCTGTTCTGGAACCCCTGTGGATTGTGTAAAAATAGGGATATTTCATGTGTTAAAAAGAAAACCTGATTTGGTTATTTCAGGTATCAATCATGGCTCCAATGCTGCGAGTAATGTCATTTACTCAGGAACAATGTCCGCAGCTGTGGAAGGAGCAATTGAAAACATTCCGTCCATCGGTTTTTCGCTCGATGATTTTGCCCATGACGCCAATTTCTTGCCTGCTCAACATTTTGCTCGAGTCATTATACAAAAAGCTTTAGCTTCTGATTTTCCAAATAGTATTTGTCTAAATGTAAACATTCCCAA
>Ga0181555_1001203_pt1 | contig 23479 bp, 18 predicted proteins | sample 011ome_15_FD_145601 | JGI IMG/M metagenome (GOLD analysis project Ga0181555, IMG submission 145601) | Coastal salt marsh microbial communities from the Groves Creek Marsh, Skidaway Island, Georgia - 011504AT metaG (spades assembly) | ecosystem: Environmental > Aquatic > Marine > Intertidal zone...
TTCATTTCCAAGATCCTAAGCAAAACACCAGTGCTGAATTTCATAATTTAATGATTGATTATGACATGGGTAGCCATGCTTTAGCTCTTAGATACTCAGATTCACAAAGTGATGCTCAGGGTTTAATCGATAGAGATTATGCAGGCGCATACGTCTATGGGTATCCTCAGGAAGTCAGAACCAATACAGGCATTGAAACATTTGAGATGAGATTATCAAATCAAGATAATGACAAACTTGAGTATACAGTTGGAGTCTTTTCTAGAGATTCTCAAACATATACCACTGCAGATTTAGATCGCTCTTTCTCTATCACTGAAGTTGCACCTCATTTGTATAAGCCTCTTGCTGGACCAGGAATGGCATATAAAACTCCAACAAATGCATGTAATGCAATTAAAGAAAATCCCTCAGCATTTTATGCTAGCTTCAATGTCATTACCTGCATGGGCATTCCTGTTGATGCTAAAACAGAAGCTTACTTTGCAAATTTCAAATACAACTTAAGCGAAAAGACATTCATTCAATTTGGCATTAGAGAGCAGGAGATTGATTTCTATACTCAGCAAAATTTATATCTGCCTCGAACTGCTTTGGTTGGAGTGGCTGATGGCGGTGGCTTGACCATTCCATTTGTGGCGGCTGAAAATACCAACAAAACTGCTGATTCAACCACAGGTGGTTTCAAGATTGGGCATTACCTTAATGATGATGTTTTATTGTATGTTGCGAATGAGTCAGGATACAGAAGACCATCTATTACCATTACAAGTACTGCTATGAACCCTTCATTGCTTCCTTTCGAAGAAGAAGAATCCAACATGACGGAAATTGGTATGAAGGGAACCTTCATGGATGGTAGGCTAAGGCTGAATGCTGCTTATTATGATGTTACTTTTGACGGCTTTCAGACAAAGTGGGATAACGTCATAGCAAGAGAATTCACTCGCAATGGTCCTGGAGGCTTAACTCAGGTTCAAGGAGGCGTATTCAATAACAATGATGCTTCTCTTTCAGGGATAGATTTAGAATATGCTTATGTCGTTAATGCTGATCTAACTTTGGGTGGTAGCTACTCATCTACAGATAGTGAGTATGATGCTGGTTCAGTTAGATACACTAATGATGTCACATACACTGGCATGACAGCTCCAACTGCAGATGTAAGTGGGCAACGTCTTAACGATGATGCTGAGTCTTCTATGACATTCTATTTAGATCACTCAGTTGCAGCTTACTGGGGCGGTGAAAGATACACTCGATATAACATTAGCTGGAGAGATGAGAGAACAAGCGCTATCAATCCTGATCTTAAGATCAAAGCTCTTGTGATAGCCAATCTTATTGTTGGCTGGAGATCTGCGGATGATGTGTGGGATGCAAGTTTCTTTGTTAAAAATGCATTTGATGATGTTGATATCTCAGATATCCAAAGTTACTTCTCTGACTATTCCTTACCTGGTGGGAATCCTCTTCCTTCAAAGTTCTATTCAGCGAACACTAACATGGGAAGACAAATGGGATTTCAGTTATCATATAATTTTTAAGAGCTGATCTTAATCATAGTTAAAACGGCAACTTTGAGTTGCCGTTTTTTTTGTTCATGGATTGTATGAAAAATAATGTTATTTACGCTTTAATATTTTTGATTCCACTTTGCTCATGGGCTGGTGACCTTCAATACTATCCTAATGAGGACAGACAGCCGTGTGAAATTCATGTAAAAGAAAAAATACCTCTATTTGGTGACCTGCATGTGCATACAGCGTTGTCTTTAGATGCAAATACCCAAGGAACATTGAGCACCCCTGATGATGCTTACAGATATGCCAAAGGTCAGACTCTATATCTGCAACCCTATGATAAAGATGGTAGGGGTTTGAGAAGTTCAAAATTAAAACAGCCCTTAGATTTTGCTGCAGTAACTGATCATGCTGAATTACTTGGAGAAGTCAGGCTTTGCTTGGATCCCAGAAGTACGAAGTATCAAAGCTTGGAATGCAAGGTATATAGAAATTTTCCAAGACTATCTTATTTTTACATGAATGCTAAAGCTAATTTAGGTAGCTCAATGAGTATGTGTGGAAATTCCAGAGAAGCCTGCAAGGAAGCTGCTCAGGTGCCATGGCAAGAAACTCTTCAAGCAGCTGAAACTCATTATGATCGATCTGAGAATTGCACATTTTCAACCTTTGTAGGCTATGAATGGACAGGTGCAGCATATTCAGGAAGCAATCTTCACAGAAATATTATATTTGAAACATCCAACGTGCCTCATCAGCCCGTAAGTTTTTATGAGGCTCCAACCAGAGAAGAATTATGGAGTCAGCTTGATCAAGAGTGTATTAATGATTGTAACTATATAGTGATTCCGCATAATTCCAATTTAAGCAATGGCTTTATGTTTGAAAAACCTAATCAAGATGAAATACTGATTCAAAATCTTAGAGAGCCAATAATTGAAATCTTTCAACACAAGGGAAGTTCTGAGTGTGCAATAAACTCTGAAGATCCCCTATGTAGCTTTGAGCAATTACCTTACAAAGATTTTAGATCAAAATTTCGAAGTGATTATTCTCCGCCTCCTAAGTCTAGCTTTGTAAGAGATGCTTTAAATGCTGGGTTGGTAATTCAATCAGAGCAAAACATTAACCCATTCAAGTTAGGTTTTATTGGCAGCACCGATACTCATTACGGAACTCCTGGTGCAGTTGATGAGACTAATTTTCAAGGTGGTGGAGGTGCTGGTAAGTCATTTAGAACAAGTATTCCTGAAGGTTTACCTGATGATATAGAATTCAATCCCGGTGGCCTGGCTGTTGTGTGGGCTGAAGAAAATAGCAGAACAGCAATCTTTAACGCTTTGCAAAGAAAAGAAGTTTATGGAACCTCAGGTCCTAGATTTTTAGTAAGGTTCTTTCTTGGAGATGGCCTAGACCTTGATCTTTGCAATCAACAAAACTCAATCGCTTCTTCATACGAGCATGGTGTTCCCATGGGAGCCACATTGGAATCAAATAATTTATCTAAGGCTAGGCTTTTTATCTCTGCCACGGCAGACCTTTCTATAGATGATCAATATATTGAAAAACTTCAGGTCATCAAAGGTGTTCTAAAAGATGGAGAAGTTAAAACCTCCATTCATGACATAAAATCAAATACTCCTACTAGCTTAGACATAGATTCTTGCAAGGTTCTTGGTCAAGGCGTTCGGTCAATGTGTGCTGTTTGGGAGGACCCTAACTTTAAAAAAGGCGATGAGGCTTATTACTATGTCAGAGTTATAGCAAATAAATCTTGTCGTTGGTCTCATGATCTTTGTTTGAAAAATCCAAAATACTGTGAGGATAAAAACGACAGCAATATCCCAAAATTTATTCAAGAAAGAGCATGGACTTCTCCAATTTGGTTAGAAAATTCTCAGGATATTTGACACACCCTTTAAAAACATGTTCCATTAGGTTATGAATAAATTAGCACTTCAATTATTTCTGGTCTTAGCCTTTATACCTATAGCTATATTAATCAGCTCAATCATTATCACTTTGGCTCCACTTTATTGCTGGGGTCTTGCAATTAATGCTTATCGTTTTAATAACACCAAAGAACTATATTTTTGGTTAGCAATGGGAGTAGTGGCATTTTTCCTAGCTTTATTTGTGCTGGGAGTTTTGTAGATGTTAAAAGCGAGTATTCTTTTTTCAGCAGCCTGCTTGTTCGCAATTGGCTCTTATGTGATGTTTAAGCCTGACTTAAGTGATTTAGGCTTTATTCCTGTGGTTGCAACTAACCCAGAAACTGCGTCTGAATTTAGATCTCTTTTTGCAGGCTCTTTTTTAGCTTATGGCTACTTATTAGTTCGTTATATATATTCTTTTAGCTCCGTCTCTATCGCGCAAACCATAGCGTACATTATGGGCTTTATTGCCATTGGCAGGCTTGTGAGTTTTTTCTATGAGGGCTTGAATTCATTTGGGCTCTTTGTATTTTTTGGCGAAGTATTTCTAGCAATAGTTCTTGTCATGATTCATAGAAAAAGAAAAAATGAAATTCCTTACTCCTAGTTTTTTGTCAATTAGATTAAATCTTCTTAACATTTACTAATTCTGTAATATAATTCTTTCTCTTTCTGGGGATGTGGTGGAACTGGTAGACACGCTTGGCTTAGAACCAAGTGCCGAAAGGCGTGGGGGTTCGACTCCCTCCATCCCTACCAATTGATGTATATTTCAGTCACCTTTGTTATTATTAAAGATATGAAACATTTATCATCTTTGCTTTTATCAACTTTATTTATTTTTTCATGTGCTGAAAATAATTCCTATACCTCTAGGGCTCTCAATGCAGATACTGAAAATGAGTCCTGGCTTTTACATGGTAGAACTTATGATGAATCAAGATTTAGCCCACTAAGCGATATTAATGATTTAAATGTTCATGAACTTGGCCTCGCATGGTCATTTGAAACAGGTACGAATCGTGGTCATGAAACCACTCCTATCGTGGTTGATGGGATGATGTTTATCACTGCTCCTTGGAGTGTGGTGTTTGCATTAGACGCAAAAACTGGAAAAGAGATTTGGTCATTTGATCCTAAAGCTGATAAAGATTGGGCACGAAATGCTTGTTGTGATGTGGTGAATAGAGGTGTTGCTGTGTGGGGTGATCAAGTTGTTTTTGCAACAATTGATGGCCGTCTAATTTCACTTGATAAATATTCTGGAGCAGTTAACTGGGATGTTTTGACCATTGATAAATCAAAACCCTACACAATTACAGGCGCACCAAGAATCATAGATGGAAAAATTATCATTGGAAATGGCGGCGGTGAATTTGGAGTCAGGGGCTATATTTCTGCCTATGATGTTCAAGATGGTGCAATGCTCTGGAGATTTTTTACTGTTCCTGGAAATCCAGATGAACCTTTCGAATCTGAAGCTTTGGCAAAAGCAGCTGAAACTTGGTCTGGAGGAAAATGGTGGGAAATTGGTGGTGGAGGAACAGTTTGGGATTCTATGGCATATGATCCTGAATTAAATCTTCTCTATATAGGAACTGGCAATGGTTCTCCGTGGAATAGGTATGTCCGAAGTCCTGGCGGCGGAGATAATTTATATCTCTCATCTATTGTTGCAATTAATCCAGATAATGGAGAATATGTTTGGCACTATCAAACCACTCCAGGAGATAGCTGGGACTATACCGCCACTCAACACATGATCCTTGCCGATATGGAGATCAATGGCGAGAACAGAAAAGTCATTATGCAGGCCCCAAAAAATGGTTTTTTCTATGTAATTGACAGAACATCAGGGGAGTTTATTTCAGCAGATAATTTTGTACCAACAAATTGGGCATCTCATGTAGATCCAGAAACTGGAAGACCTGTAGAGATTAAGGCAACTAATCATCAACTACAACCAGCGTTAACAACACCTGGGCCTCTAGGGGGTCACAATTGGCACCCCATGTCTTACAGCCCAAGCACAGGACTGGTTTACATCCCAGCTCAAGAAACAATATTTATCTATTCAACAGATAATGAGTTTGAATACAATCCACGCACTTGGAATTTAGCCAATCAGATTGAAATGAGTTACCTTCCAAAAGATCCAGATGTGTTGGCTATGGTTGATGCTGCAACGGTTGGCTATTTGCTTGCATGGGACCCAAAAGAGCAAAAAGAGGTTTGGCGAGCTCAATATAAAAGACCATGGAGTGGCGGTGTTCTTTCAACTGGTGGAAATTTAGTTTTTCAAGGTACATCAGATGGAAGGTTTGTGGCTTATGCAGCAGACTCCGGCGAACTGCTATGGAGTGTCGACACCGGACAAGGGATCGTAGCTCCTCCAATCACCTATAAGATTGACGGCAAGCAATACATCGCAGTTCAAGTTGGCTATGGAGGTGCTTACGCGCTTACTGGGGGGTTAGAATCACCAAATGAAAATCCGTCTAGAGATGGAAGAATGATGATTTTTGAAATAGGCGGGGCTCAACTTGAGGAGCCAGTGGCAACAATAGCTCAATTGAATCCTACCATTTTTGAGCTAAATTCAGATGCTATGGTGATTGCTCGAGGTGAGTATGAGTATCATGAACATTGTCAATTCTGTCATGGAGCAGGAGTTATTGGTGGTGGAGTTTTGCCAGATCTAAGGATGCTAGATGCCCAAGGTCATGCTTCATTTTTAGGAAACGTTCTGGGTGGAATCCACGGAAGCGGGATGGCCTCATTCAAAGATGTTCTTAATTTAGAGCAAGCTCAACAGATTCATGAATACATAAAACATCAAACAGTTTTAACTGGTCTGGCAAGCGCAGCAGAGCAATAAAGACAATTTATTATCCTCTTTGGTTTATAATGAACCATGGATAACAAATATGATATAGCTAAAGACTGGCTACCCAGATATACAGGTATGCCTGTTGATGATTTTGGCGATTACATCCTTCTAACTAATTTTCAGGATTATGTTGTTCAGTTCGCAGATAGGTTTAATTCTGATGTGCAAGGTGAAAATCGACCTATGTCCTCCAGCACCAATTCTGAGGGCTTAAGTATTATTAATTTTGGGATAGGTTCACCCAATGCTGCAACAATTATGGATTTGTTGGTTGCAAGAAAACCAAAAGGTGTTTTGTTTTTAGGGAAATGTGGCGGATTAAAAGATTCATCTGAAATTGGGAATCTTATCCTACCTATAGCAGCCATCAGGGGTGACGGAACTTCAAATGATTATTTTCCACCAGAAGTGCCTGCTTTACCTTCGTTTAAATTACACAAGTTTGTTTCCGATAAAATATTAGATGCTGGAACTGATTATCGAACCGGAGTGATTTATACAACCAATAGAAGAGTTTGGGAGCATGACAAAACATTCTTGAAGAAACTAAAAAAAACAACGGCTATTGGCATCGATATGGAAGTTGCTACTATATTTATAGTAGGCCATTACAATGAGATTCCTCGGGGAGCCTTGCTTTTGGTTTCAGATGTTCCCGTGACACCTGATGGAGTTAAGACAGAAAAATCCGATCAGGCCGTTACATCCAAATGGGCAAAGCAGCATTTAGAAATTGGCATTCATGCAATGACAGATCTAAAAAATAGTAGAGACAAGATTAAACATTTTCGCTATTAATTAAGCTGCAACAATAAATTGTTGCAAATAATTAAAAATATCTTGTGAGGTGAGCTCTCTTGCTTTTCGCATTTTGTCATTCTCATGCAAATTTAGAACCCTACCTTGCCTGTCCATAATAAAGATCCTTGGGATACCTTCTTTAATATTTTCATCAAAGAAATTGAATAATTCAGTGTTAATTTCATAGTTACCGACATCAATATGAAGCACACACGCATTTGTTTTAAGAAATTTTTTTACAGATGGCAGAAGTAATACACCCTCCAATAATCTAGCATCAGGACACCAATTAGCACCAAATATTATTATGGGTTGTTTATTTAGCTTAATGGTTTGTTGAATAAATTCCTGAATTTCTGCCAATGAAACCTTAATGCCTAAAAAAGGCTCTGGATGAGGGTTGGAGGGGTTTTCATTTAAATTTAAAGATATGTTCATTTTTTAACAGCTTTTAAAAATTTATCTTTTGATCTCTAGCGTGTATTCTATTATAGAAGAGTATATTTCATTATATGAATGAACAGGTTAATCAAATATTCATTGATATGTGTCGCGTTGTGGGCGTCGGTGCGAATAATTATTCTTCTATTCTTTTATGATCAGTTACCTATTTCATTTCTTGCTAGTGAGTTTAGTCAAGATCAAATGGAAGAATACAGGGCAAGGGTTATGCTGCCAGCTTTTTTTCTGACATTAAATTATTTTATTTATAGATTTTTTGCTGGTAAAAATCCCACTTCTCCTCTTTGGCCAATATATGTAATCAGTGTATCGCTAATAATTTCCCATATTATTGGCTTCATAACTTTTCTGCCTTTAACTCGAGACCCCATTATAATGTTTTTAATATGCTGCTATATTTGCTTTGTTGCAAAGACAGGTCACAATAATAGAAAGAACGAAATTTTTTAGGAAATACAATGATTTGGATTATTAGAATCTTTCTGATCACTTATGGAGTTTTATACTTTGGTATTGGTGCTTGGGCAATCATTGATCCAGTCAAAGACGCGCTTGAACTTAGTTATGAAATCCCTTCATTTATGGACGCTGTTGGCTTAAAAGTCTCGGATACAATTGGTTATTCAGAAGTGGCAGGACTATATGGCGGCATCAATTTGATTATAGGGTTGTTGTGCTTTCTGGGTCTATTTAGCAGAGGAATAACTGCGTTTGTATTATCTTTGCTAGCCTTTTTAACTTTTAGCATTGCACTTGGTAGATATCTCTTTGCATTAATTCCAAGCACGCCAACTTTTTATAATACTTTTTTTATTTTTGAAGTGGCTACCTTTATCTTGTCGATATCCTTCTTTTTGTATATGAAATTTTTATACAATCCCAGCAAGAGTAGCAATGTAGAGACTGTAGCTACTAATTAAAATTATTCCAGCGACCACATACATGCTTTTATTGAATTTTAATTTAGTTAATGCAACTGCTAATAAAATAAAGGCCAAGCTCAGAATTGCAAGGACGCTGAAATCTCTTTCCATGACGATTGGACTGAGTTGAACAGATCCAAAAAATCCAATAATTGGAATAACAAAGACTAAATTTAAAACATTAGATCCAATAATGTTACCAACTACCATTTGGTGTTTGCCTTTTTTTAATGCCGCAACTGAAGCAGCTAACTCAGGTAGGCTCGTGCCTAAAGCGATAATAGTTAAACCAACGACCAGTTCTGATACTCCCAATAATATAGCTGTGCTTTCTGCATAGACAATAGAGATATTTGCACCTGCCACTAAACCAACTAGGCCTACCATTGATAGCAATAAACTTTTTATGAATTCAGATGTTTCAGAGTCTCCCTCATCAGGAACGCCATCTGTTTTCAGGAGGATATACATAAACAACATAAATAAACCAACAAAACCCCAGCTTTCTCTAAAAGAGATAATGCCATCCATCAAAGCTAATCCAAGCAACAATACTGTTAGCCCAAAAGGCAGCAAATTCCATAAGTGGGTTTTAGAAGCTGAATTTAAGTAGAGACAAGAGACGCCAAAAATTAGGGCAATATTCGAAATATTTGAACCAATAGCCGTTCCAAGTGCAATGTCTTCATTGCCATTTAAGACAGCGGAGATTCCAACAAATACTTCAGGCGCGGAGGTTCCAGCAGCAATAAGCGTTAACCCAATGACAAGGTCGCTCACCCCTAAATACTTAGCCAAAACAGATGCATGGTCAACAAATTTATTTGCACCCCAAACAAGAATTGTGATTCCTGTAAGTAGCAGAATAATATTAATAGTTAACTCCATGCAGGTATTCTAAAGGCAATGCTATTGAATTCATAATGATTTCAAGGGAACATAAGCATTTACTAAATTATGCAAGGAGAAGTATGAAAATCGCAGACCTTTTTAATGTCTCAGGAAAAGTGGCAATTGTAACGGGTGGCTCAAGAGGAATAGGCGAGATGATTGCTGCAGGCTTTTTGGCCAATGGAGTTAAGGTATATATTACAGCCAGGAAAGAAGCCGCTCTGATTGAAAAAGCTAAAGAATTATCTGAGCTTCATCAGGGAGAGTGTATTCCTGTGCCTTGTGATTTAAGTAGCATGGATGGAATGAATGATTTTGTTGAATTCATTCAATCAAAAGAGGATCAAATTGATTTTCTCATTAACAATGCAGGAGCCTCATGGGGTGAACCTTATGCAGAATATTCAGAAAAGGGTTGGGATAAAGTTATGGATTTGAATGTTAAAAGTATTTTTTATTTAACTCAAAAACTCACCCCTATGTTAGCGAATCAAGCTTCTACTGAAGATCCTGCTAGGGTTGTTAATATTGGATCAATTGATGGTTTGAATGTACCTGCTTTGGAGAGTTATGCATATGGAGCCTCAAAGGCAGCGGTTCATCATTTGACCAGAGTGCAAGCAAAAAGATTGGTTAGAGAGAATATTTTGGTCAATGCAATAGCGCCAGGTCCATATGAATCTATGATGTTAGGTGCTGCAGTAAATCATGATTATTCATTAATAGAGTCAAGAAACCCTAGAAAACGAATTGGTTCTCCTGAAGATATAGCAGGTTTAGTGCTTTTCTTGTGCTCAAGAGCTGGGGCTTATACCGTTGGCGCGGTTATACCTTCAGATGGAGGGTTGGTTGGTACAGCAGGTCATGATCTGAGCCAGTCATGAGTCTGTACGAAAAATATTTTTTACCTAAACTATTAGACTGCTGTTGTGGCATGGAGGGCTTTCAAAAAAAGAGAGCTCAAATCATCCCTAAAGCCCATGGAAGAGTTTTGGAAATAGGGGTAGGCTCAGGATTAAATTTTGATTTTTATGATTTTGATAAAGTCTCTGAGATAGTGGGAGTTGATCCAGCTCTTAGTTCAGTGGCTATTGCAAAATCGAGGGCTTCAAACTTTAACTCTAAAATTTCTTTTATTGAGGCATCAGCAGAATCCATTGATCTAGAATCTGCAACATTTGATAGTGTTGTCATAGGATTTAGTTTATGTACTATCTCAGATCCCATGATGGCTCTAGCGGAGGCTCGCAGACTGCTTAAGCCAGGCGGCTCATTATTTTTTATGGAGCATGGATTAGCCCCTGAGCCAAACGTTCAAAAATGGCAGCATCGAATAACACCTTTGTGGAATAAAATTGCTGGTGGGTGCAATCTAAATAGAAATATTGAAGAATTGATTCTGTCTGGAGGATTCGAATTTAAGGATTTAAAGAAAAAGTATATCAAAGGGCCAAAAATAGCTTCCTTTTTATATTATGGCGAAGCGCCTAAAGTCTAAATTGAGCTTACTTCTTTAAAAGATTCGATAATAAGATTTCTCATCCATATGTGTGATCCATCATTATCATCACTGGTATGCCAAATCAGATATTGCTCAAGAGCAGGAACATTGATAGGTATTTCAATGAAGCTAAGCCCATGTTTTTTTGCAAAAGTCTCAGAACAAAGTAAACATAAATCGGTTGAGCGAACTATTTCTGGAGTCACTTGATAATGCTGAGATCTAAGGGCAATCTCAGGCTGTAATTGCATCTTTTGCATTTCCATTTCTACAACAGAGGCACCTCTTTTTCTATTCGAGATGTTGATATATTTTAATTTCATTATTTCGTCTAAGTCTATATTTGAAAGCTTGGAGACAGGATGATTGGCGCGGTGAGCTACAACAAATCGATCAGAAAAAACTTTAATTGAATTTGTGTCTTTTGAGTTGGGTATGAAAGGATCTACAGCAAAACTCAATTCGTTTGTTGCTAGGGCATGAGGCACCTGATCTCTGGCAGAGTAATAGCATTCGAGTTTGATGCTTGGAGCTTGCTTTTCTATTTTGCCCATAAGAATTGCAAGAATTCGACCCTCATTGATATCACCAAGAGAAATCCTAAAAGTTTTTTGGCTAGTCGCCGGATCAAACTCATCGGGCTCATTGACACTTTTTTGCATGAGTTGAAGAGCATTTTGAATATCTTTGATAATATTCTCGGTTTTTTGCGTGGGCACCATGCCGCTACCAGTTCTTACAAATAACTCATCATCAAATTTTTCTCTTAATCTTGACAGGGCATTCGATACAGCAGGTTGTGTAATTCCAACCACTTCTGCTGCTTTAGTGAGACTGCCCTCGGTGTAGATAGAGTTCATGATGACAAAAAGATTTAAATCAAAAGAACTTATTTTCATTTTTGCCTGATCCTGTAGCGCTGCATCAAGTTTGCAGTTATGATAATTACTAAATTAAAAACTAATAATAAAGTTAATTTGTAATATTCACAATACTTATATTGTAAATAACATCTGTTAATAAAAGGATAATCATGCGAGATTTAAGACCAGAAGTTCAAGCATTTCTTGATCGAGTGCAAGAGTTTATAGATACTGAGATTAGGCCTAATGAAGCCAAATATGCCCAGCAAACTGAAGAAGGTGGTAGGTGGTGTGTTCCACCCATCATGGAAGAAATGAAAGCGAAGGCAAAAGCAGAAGGCTTATGGAATTTCTTTTTGCCTGGATATGAAGGAGAATTTGGCACTGGTTTGAGTAATTTTGAATACTCTCATCTGGCAGAAAAAATGGGAGCAGTCGGAATAGCTTCAGAGGTTTTCAATTGTTCCGCGCCTGATACTGGCAACATGGAAGTGCTCGAAAGGTATGGTTCTGAGGAGCAGAAAGAAACATGGTTAAAGCCTTTATTAGCAGGAGAGATTAGATCGGCTTTTGGTATGACTGAGCCCGGGGTCGCTTCTTCGGATGCGACCAATATGGCTGCTACTGCAGTTCTTGAAGGTGACGAGTATGTGATTAATGGTGAGAAATGGTGGACGTCAGGTGCTGGAGACCCTCGATGTAAAATAATTGTGTTTATGTGTGTAACCGATCAAGATCCAGACTCTCCAAGACACAAAAGACATTCTCAAATTCTTGTTCCAATGGATTCTGAGGGAATTGAAGTAAGAAAGATGATGGAGGTTTTTGGTTGGGATGATGCTCCTCATGGCCATGCTCATCTAAAATTCACCAATGTTAGAGTTCCGAAAAGCAACATGATTCTTGGTGAAGGTCGTGGCTTCGAAATTGCCCAAGGGCGCCTTGGACCTGGAAGAATTCATCACTGTATGCGAGCTGTTGGTTTAGGTGAAAGAGCTTTGCAAATGATGTGTGAAAGATCTCAAAGCAGAGTTGCTTTTGGTAAACCCCTATCTCAGCTAGGAGGCAACATGGATATTATTGCCAATTCAAGAATTGAGTTAAACATGGCAAGACTCCTAACTTTGCAAGCTGCACACATGATGGATACTGTTGGCAATAAAGTTGCTGCTAGTGAGATTGCTCAAATCAAAGTCATTGTTCCTAACATTGTTTGTGATGTGATTGATCGAGCCATTCAGATGCATGGCGGTGCAGGAGTATCTCAAGTTTTTCCACTGGCAAGAATGTATGCGGGTATGAGAACATTGAGACTTGCTGACGGTCCGGATGAAGTTCATAGACGAGCAGTTGCAAGGCATGAGCTAGGTAAATATCCTACCTAGTGTGGCTTTATCAAATAATTTAATCTTTTACGATACCGAGACAACTGGACTAATTAAAGACTTTGCTCAAATACTCCAGTGCGGATCAATTCAAGCCAATCGTAATTTAGAAATTCAAGATGAGCAGAATTTAGGCTGCGCTCCTCTGCCATGGGCAATCCCCCATCCGATGGCCATGGTTACCAATAAGAAAACTCATCTTTTTAACTCCAACGTTTCCCATTACGAAATGATGCGAGACCTTAATCGTCAATGGCGACAGTGGACCATAGATGAACCCGCAGTTTTTATAACATACAACGGCATGGCCTATGATGAAGAGCTGATCAGAAGACAGTTTTATTGGAATCTATTTGAGTCTTACCTTACCAATACCAATGGAAATAGTAGGCTTGACCTTTTATTGATGATGCACAATATTGCTGCTTTTTCGCCAGATTTATTAAATATTCCACTTTATGATGGCGGTCCTGCAATTAGCTTAAAACAAGCAGATATAGCTGAGGCTAATGGAATTGAAATCGGGGATGCGCATGATGCAATTGCTGACTGTAAATTAATGATCTCTCTCCTGGAAATTATTAACAAGAAAAAACCAGAGTTAATAGATTTTTTTCTTAGCATTTCTTCTAAGGCAGGAGTCAATGAAGCTGTCCAACAACCAGGTTTTTTAGGATTAGGGGAGGTCTTTAGGCGTGAGGTTTTTAGATATCCTGTTGTGCCTTGCGGTAGCAGTGCACCCAATGACTTAATGTTTTTTGATTTAAGTTTTGAGCCTGATGAAATTTTTGGTCTTGATACCCAAGAAATATATTCCCTAGTTCAAAAACCTGGAAAAACAGGCCCCTTTAAAAAATATGGCATTAACAAAACCATACCCATATGCCCCAGCTCCATGATTGATGATAAAAATTCTTTTGATATGGAATTTACCATTTTAGAAAATCGGGCCAAGCAAGTTAGAGACAATCTTGATTTTCAAGCGCTTGTTAGCCAAGCCATGGCAGACAAAATTAATAATTGGAATAATGAATATGATCATATTGAGCAGATGATTTATGCCGGAGGTTTTCCTTCTAAAGAAGACAAGGATTTAATGGCTGACTTTCATCGCATTGATTCAGCTGAGGAGAGAATAAAAATTTGCCGCAATATAAGTGATGATCGTCATAGGCTATTTGCAGAAAGGTTAATCTGTCAGTTTTACCCGCAGGTTGCCCCGGAAGACATGATGAATCGTTATCAATCTCTTATTAATCAGCGTCTTAATGAAGAGGGCCCTTGGGGTTCTATGAGCAAAGTTATGATAGAGCTTGAAAAACTCTTAGATAAAGACAATACATCAGAGACTCAGTCTATCTTAGAAGAAACTAAAAATTTTTTAGTTCAAAGAGCCAATGCAAATGTTTGATCAATTTGCTTATGTAAATAGATGCATAAACACTCACTGATTGTATAATATTCCAATATTTAGACCCGTAGCTCAGTTTTGGTTAGAGCGTCGCATTGACATTGCGAAGGTCGATGGTTCGAGTCCATTCGGGTCTACCATTATCTTTCTTTAGAGATCATGATCAGGCAGGCAAATTAATATCTAAGTTTGTATAAAACTTTACGTCCATACAAATAAAATCATTGGAATCGAGATAGCCACAATCACACATTCAAGCGGCAAACCAAGGCGCCAGTAATCTCCAAACTTATAATTCCCTGGGGCCATTACCAGGGTGTTGCACTGATGCCCAATTGGGGATAAAAAGGCACAACTGGCTCCGACAGCTACCGCCATAAGAAAAGGTTCAACTGGATATCCAACCTGAATCGCTAGGTTGGCTGCAATAGGCGCCATGATCACAGCAGTCGCTGCATTATTGACGATATCTGATACAAACATTGTAATTACTAAGACCATGAGGATTAACCAAGGCAAAGCCATGCCTGCTGTGCTGGAAGATATAAAGTTTGCAATACTCAACGAGATCCCTGATGTTTCTAGCGCTTGACCAACTGGAATCATTGCTGCCAGCATGACCACAACTGGCCATTCAATATTTCTGTATAAATTTCCATTTAAAACTTTTATAGATATAAAAGCTATTACACACAATAAAAATGCAACCACTATATTGATTACATTAAAGGCAGTCAGACCAATTGCTAGCCCAAAAAATATCAAGCTTTTTAACAATCGACTTCTGCTGGGAATGGTTTGAAGATCTCTAGCCATAAGTGGCATCAAGCCTAGATGCTTAATTCTTTCCTTAACTCCTTCATCGTCAATGGTTCTCACACCTAGCAATAAAACATCTCCAATCTTAAATGCTTCTCTAGCAAGTCTGGTTCTAAATTTTGCACCTTGGCGCCACAACCCCAACAATGCAAGATCTTCTGAAGCAAGCCTTTTAAGAAATTCATGTTTTCTGCCCACAAGCCTAGATCCTGCAGTAACCATGACCTCAATTTCTGCCAAGTCAGATTCTTTAACCGTAACCAAATCATCCGAAATTTCAAACCCAAGAGACTCTTGAATAGAGGAAATATAATCTGGAGAAGTTTTAATAACTAAGATTTGACCAGGTTGAATTTTTTTACTCATTGAAACTCTTGAAACACCTCCAGTTTCATTTACGACGCCTAAGACTTCAGTTTCAGGGCCAGAAATTTTTTTAATTTCTGAAAGTCTCATTCCGATTGCTTTACTGTTCTCTTTAACAGTTACCTCAAAAAGATAGTTTTTTAAATCTATCAGTCTTGTTGTCTCATTGTCATTTTTACGAACCTTTACAAACCTAAAGCCAATCAATGCAATAAATAAAACACCAAGGATGCTTACGGCAAGTCCAACGAATGAGTAGTCAAAAAAATTAAAAGCAACTCCTGTATATTCTTGCCGGTACTGAGCAATGATAATATTTGGAGGAGTACCTATCACGGTGTTCATGCCACCAAGAATACTGGCAAAAGCTAACGGCATTAGAAATTTTGAGGGATTCCATTCCATTTTTTGACACAAAGATAAAGTTATTGGAAGTAATAAAGCCATAGCTCCAATATTGTTCATAAATGAAGACAAGAATGCAGCAACAATCATGATCATTATCATGTATTGATTTTCTGAAAGAGTCAGACGAGACATCAGGTTTCCAGCCAAACTAACCATCCCAGCTTCTTGCAAGCCTCTGCTAATTAAAAGCACAAGAGCCACTGTTATAACAGCAGGATGTCCAAATCCTGAAAATGCACTTTCTACAGGCACAACGCCGAATAAAACTAGTGCAGCTAAACATACGAGCGTTACTCCGTCATATCGCCATTTGCCCCATATGAGCAGACCCATTAGAACAATTAAAGTCGCAATTAAAATTCCTTGCTCAGACATTAAAGTTATTTATTGGTTAAGCTATATTGTTAGTCTTCGCCTTGCTGTGGATTTGATTCATTAGAAATTTTTTCAGATAGACCCTTGGCTAAGTATTTGCTTGGATCTAGATCTTCGCTATTTTCAATGTAGATTGATCGAGATGGATAAGCAAACTCAGAACCATTGCTCCTAACAATTTTAATAATTTCAAATATAAGATTTTGTTTAATTTTTGAGAAATCAGTAAAACTAACAGGATTTGAGTAACACAATATCCTTAAATCAATTGAGCTTGATCCGAGTTCATCAGTTCTTGCAAAAGATTCCTGGTTTGGATTTTCAATAAATTGTTCGTTAGAAGCAATGTAGGCTGTAATTTGGTTACAAATACTCAAAAGTTGTTCTTGAGTTGTTGAATAAGTAAGATTAACCGACCAACTAATTCTTCTATAAATCATATTGCCATGATTGATAACACTAACATCAGAGAGGTCCTTGTTTGGCACAAGCATAGGAGCAGTATCAAACATCCTAATTAGGGTTGATCTAAAACCTATGTCCTCAACAATTCCATGAAGATGACCCGGGACCTCAATTCTATCTCCCGGTTGAAATCTATTTTCACCAATAATAAGTAATCCAGAAATAAGATTTTTAAAGAAATCTTGAGCACCTAAGGCCACAGCCACTGAAAATAATCCCAGGCCTGCTACTAATGGCCCAATTTGAACACCAAATATGTCAAATATTATTCCTATTCCCACTACCCAAATAATTACTTTTGCAGCTCTTTCAAGCCACTTAGTCATAGATTCAGTGAGAACTGTTGAAGATGTAAAAGCTTGAAAAATAGGCGTGATGCTATTTGCAAGAGCAGTAAAAATTGTGAAAGCAATCATTGCTTTAATTAAGTTTGTTGCAAAAAGCTCTGCTATGCCGGAAAGAGGCAAATACACAGCAATTATATAAATTGAAATTGTTATAGGAATATATCCAAGTGGCTTTCTTAGAGATTCGAGCAAAACATCATCAACCTCTGATTCTGTATCAGATGTTAATTTTTCTAATCGCGCCATTGTACTGCCAACAAAAAAAGCCCTAACTATTGCTCCACCTATAAAAATGAGTGCTGAAACTATAATTTCAGTTACACCTATCCCCAGTAAACCTTGGTTCCAAACATTTGAAATAATCGCTAATAATCCTTCCATATTCTTAAAATATATTTTTATGTAATTGTATTACAGACTTGATGAATTATCTCGGTGCTGTAAAGGTAGTTGTAAATTCAAGACTTCTCTTTATTATAAATATCTTATGAACGGTTTCGTGACATTCTTTTTAAAAATTAGAAATAGTAATATCTTTAGCGGTATTGTCATTGCTGTGATTGTGGCCTCTGCCATCTACGCAGGTGTTAGCTCTTATGACATTCCGCCTGAGTATACCTTTTATTTAGATCTATTTAATTATGCGATCACCTTATTTTTCTTGATAGAGATTATTATTCGAATGATCTCTGAACGATCTTTGATTAAATTCTTTAGTGATGGTTGGAACATCTTTGACTTTTTAATCGTGACCATTTCTTTGGTTCCCATTAACAATGTTGAAAGTGTATTTGTTGCAAGATTACTAAGAATTATTCGAGTTTTACGAATTATTACCGTGGTGCCTGCTTTCCGTCATATTATTGACTCATTAATTAAAACTATCCCTAGAGTTGGTTTTATTGCCTTATTAATGTTTATCTTTATGTACGTTTGGGGCGCTATTGGAACTATGTTCTTTGGTAAGGTGGACCCAGAAAATTGGGGCAACATTGGCTTGGCTTTAATAACTTTAGTGCAAGTTTCTACTTATGATGATTGGGCAAATATAATGGGACAAGTTATAGATGTTTATCCATATGCATGGATTTTCTTTGTTTCTTTTATAATTATCAATGCTGTAATTTTGCTCAATATGGTGATAGGCGTCATCGTTGATGTAATGATTAGCCAAACAGGGATTAATGATGCCTTGCAGCAAGACAAAGATGATCCTTCTAACTAGCTCTAGATAGGCACTCAGTAAAAGTTTTCTGATCTACGTTACCTCCTGAAAGCATCACCAAGGTTCTTGAGCCCCGAAACTTTTCCTTGTTTTGCAATAAACATGCTAGCGCAACAGCACCGCTTGGCTCTAATTTAAGATTGAGTCGGTTGAACGCAAATCGCATGGCCTCGCAGACAGCTTGATCCGAAGCAGATAAACCCTTAACACCAAAATGAGTGTTGATTGCAAAGGGTATTTCTCCAGGGGTAGGTGTGAGCAAACCATCGCATAATCCATCTCGATTTGTATCCATGGCAACCCTTTCATTTTTTTCAAAAGACAGTTGATGGTCATTCCATTCTTCAGGCTCAGCAGTGAAAACATTACACTGCGGATTGATATGCTTAATAGAGATGCACGAGCCAGCAGTCAGGCCACCACCACCAGCGCAAATGATGGCATTGTCTAGTTTAGGGTTGTTGGCATCATGAATGACTTCGTATGCTGCAGTCCCTTGACCATAAATAGTTTCTAAAGCGTCATAAGGATTAATAATTACCAGATTTTTTTCTTTAGCTATTTCTCTGCTCATTTCTTCTCTGCTTTCGGTGCGTCGATTATAAAAAATGACTTGAGCTCCTAATGCTCTTGCGTTGGCAATCTTTCTCTCCGGAGCATCTTTGGGCATTACCACGGTTGCTGGAGTGTTAAATACTTTGGCAGCGTGAGCAACCCCTTGCGCATGATTGCCCGATGAATAAGCAATCACCCCACGCTTTAATTCATCTTTTGATAGTCTTGAGATGGCTGAAAGTGCGCCCCTAACTTTGAAGGACCCAGTAATTTGCAAAGACTCAGGTTTAAACAAAAACTTGCCATCTAATTCTTCGTTTAAATCAGGGCAGGTAACAAGCTGGGTATGATGTATGTGGGGCGAAATGAGATGATAGGTTTTCACGACCTCATCAAACCAAACATTTGGTTCAAGTTTCATATTATTTATTATTTTTTCAGCCTGTCTTTAATTTGAAGTGGTAAATACGCAATATAAAACAGAAGGATGGCCAATGGAATGGTGCCGATCAAATGCAGTGGGGGGTCTGGAAAATAATCCATTAGAGTACCCTCAACCGGTCGATCAACCAAATACCAATAATTAGCTGGCGGACCAATTAAAAGATTAGCAATGTAGACAAAAATTAATAGTACCAGAGTCACCCCAACAACTTTCAATATATCTTTTAAAATGGGTCTTTCCTTTCTCACCATCAGCACATAAAAAACAGCCAATAAAATCAAACTATGACCCCAAAAAAATGGGGAGTACTCTCCATGCGGAAAGCCATATTCTAGATCTGGTGTTGCCATGGCCATGGTTGCGCCGCAGATACCCCAAAAATAAGCACAGTGAAAAAGAATTTTTGGAGCATTTTGTTTAAGGAGGTACACGATCATGGCAAGCATTGAAAAGTCACACATGTGCAATGGAAATTCTCCCTTCCAAGGAAGCTCAAATAGAAGCACATCGTATATGGGCTGAGTGATCATGTGAAGAATCATGATTCCAGCAAGAATTTTTCCACCTAAGATTTGTTTTACTTCATCCTTATTCTGAAAAAATTTAGGATAAAGATAAATCGCTGCAGCACATAGCAACAAAGTTACAAGGTGCTGAGTTCCAAATACTTCAAATGCTGGGAAATTCATTTAAATTTAGTAAATTTATCTAGACATGTTATATCAGACTTTTCTAAAAATATATCATTGTAAAAATTTGTCACCTAATTGTGATCTTAGTAGGTTTTTTATTTATAGAAACTTTTGTATCATCATTTCAATGAATAAATATTAATTTATGTCACAAGATTGTTTGTTATTGAATGGAAATGGGAGACCGCTCAGCTATTTACCCTTGTCAGTCATCACATGGAAAACAGCAATTAAACTATCTATCATCAGAAGCGTCATAGTAATTAAAGAGCATAAGGATTGGGTGGTTCGATCACCAAGCATTGAAATGAAAGTTCCAAGTATTCTAATGTTACAAAGTTACCACCCCTTTCATAGCTATGTTAAATTTTCAAGATCGAATGTTTTTCTGCGAGATCTATATACATGCCAGTATTGTTTTGATGTTTTTGAAAAAAAAGACCTCACCCTGGATCATGTGGTGCCTAGATGCAAGAAGGGTGGAACAACTTGGAATAATGTGGTGACAGCATGCAAGACATGCAATATACAAAAAGGTGATAGTGATATTCGTCCAAAAGTAGAGCCGATTAAACCCTCACTTAGCCGTTTAATTCAGGGCCATCAAATCAGTAAAATAAATTTTCCTGACAGAGAGTGGGACAAATATATTTTTCAATCTTAGTTAAGCCTTATTCAGCAGCCGTGAGGCAGCGCACTATCAGTTGGGCTAAATAATATGAAGATAAGAGGACTTCATCATCTTCATTGCATGCTCCTTATAAGGATGTCTTCGGTTAAAACAGCTGGCAAAATTTTAGAATTTTGCATTCCAGGTTTCCAAAAAATATACAGTGGAATGCCTGAGCGTTCATACTTAGCTAGGCCCATTGCAATATCTTCGTTCCTATTTGTCCAATCTGCTTTGATGTATTTAATATTTTGTTCAGCCAAGTAATCTTGAACTGTAGTTCTTGCCAGAGCAACTTTTTCATTTGTCTGACAAGTGATGCACCATGCTGCAGTAAAATTTATTAGGTAGGCTTGATTGTTTGCTTGTAAATCAGATTCAGTTGAAAGACTCCAACTATCAGCTTCAACTGATAGTGATGTTTTATCAGTATTATTTGGCAAATTACTAAAAATCTGAATTGATGCAATAAAAGTTAAAATCAATCCAATCCATTTCCATCTAGCTTGAAATGCAGCAATCATCCAAATGGCCAAGCCAAGCGATAAGCCTAATATTAAGACTTGAATGAGGGCATCTCCGGAGGTTTGCAACATAAATACCCACATTAACCACAAAGCGGTTGCTATCATTGGAAATGCAAAAAATTGCTTCAATGTTTCCATCCAAGGCCCTGATTTTGGTAGAGCGCTAATCCATTGCGGTTTAACTGCCAGAATAAGATAAGGGCTAGCAAATCCCAGTCCCAAAGATAAAAAGATGGGTAAAGTGGCAAAAGATGGTTGGAGGAGAGCATAACCCAAAGCCGCCCCCATAAATGGAGCCGTGCAAGGTGATGCCACTACAACTGCTAAAGCACCTGTAAAAAATGAACCTGAGTAATCATTTCTGTTTTGCATGCTTGAGCCTATATTGGTCAGGCCTGAGGCTATATTAATATTTGTCAACAGAACCATTCCAATGCCCAGCATAATCAAAGTTAAGATTCCCACAACAATTGGAGATTGAAGTTGATAGCCCCATCCAATCATTGATCCAGTCGATCTTATGATCATGAGCGCGGTTGCAATTGATAGAAAAGTAAATATCACTCCCCCAACAAATGCTAGAGCATGATTTCTGATTTTTGCATGGTCACCACCGCCCATAGAAACAAAGCTGAGCACTTTTAAGGAGATCACTGGAAAAACACATGGCATAAGATTCAAGATCAAACCACCAATTAAAGCAAAGAAAATTGCTTGCCAAAGCGACATACCACCAGCAGAGGCTATTTGTTCTTCAAATTGAAAACCTTGGCCATCCAAACTGATAATCCCAGAAAAAGATTCAATTTCATCTTGAACTAAAGGCAGGGTTATTTCATAAATATTTTCATCAATTTTTGCAATGCCTTGATTGGGAGTGTAGACAAATAGATTACTTTCCCGGGGAAATATATAAGCTGAAGAGAATTCTTTTGGAGAGCGAAAAGTTACCTTCAACTCATCGGCGTTTATATAGCTTTTAGTTGAAATTAGCTTGGTGGGTAAAGTACTTATTGCTTGATCTAAGAAATCACTCGAAGATGCTGATGTAAGATCTAGAGTTAATGTTGCTTTTTCAGGAATGCAAATATCTGCACAAATCAAGAAATCAAAATCTACACTTATTTCGGTTAACTCTGTATCAAGCGAGCGAAAAACCTGAAAAGGAAATACGACGTCTCCTTCATACCCATAAGTCATGAGTGGCGGGTATGGAATAGTTTGAGGAGTAGGCCAACTAACATTCTCAATTATGACGCCAGCATTAGTCGACCATCTTGCATTAAAAGGGCTGCCAGAATCACCTGGATTTTCCCAATAAGTGTGCCATCCATCTTGCATTTCCAAGCGCACGCCCACAAAAAAAGATTCTTGAGAAGAGCTTTGTAGATTGGTAATCAAGCTAGCCTTTGCATGGCCAGTCTCTACTGGGTTGGCCAATAGAAATGAGCTCCATAAGATACTAAGGGCTAGAAAGATGTTTTTCATGAGCTCATGTTAAACTATTAAAATAAAAAAAGGGGGAGCAAAAGCTCCCCCGATCCTAATTGACTGAATTATTTACTGCCTAAAATTTTAGGAGTTTTAATATCAATCGAGCGAGGTTTTTGAGCATCAGGAATGATTTTTTCTAGAGCAATAGTTAACATTCCGTTAACTAAATCTGCTCCATGTACTTCAACATTTTCAGCTAAAGTAAACTGTTGCTTGAAGGCTCTTTGAGCTATGCCTTGATAGACAACTTCATTTGAATCATTCAGCAATTCAGCTTTGGGGCCTTTATGCTCAATCGTTAATACGCCCTCTGCCAATTCAATGTTAAGGTCTTCACGCGACAGACCAGCAACAGCAACATCAATATAGATCTGATTTTTATCTCTCCTGATGTTATATGGCGGATAGCTTGAAGATCTCTCTGTTGTCTCAGAGAATCTCTGCAATCTATCAAATAGGCTTTCAAAACCTAACACACGAGTTGTTAGGAACGGATCGGTAAAATTA
>Ga0181555_1001210_pt1 | contig 23387 bp, 22 predicted proteins | sample 011ome_15_FD_145601 | JGI IMG/M metagenome (GOLD analysis project Ga0181555, IMG submission 145601) | Coastal salt marsh microbial communities from the Groves Creek Marsh, Skidaway Island, Georgia - 011504AT metaG (spades assembly) | ecosystem: Environmental > Aquatic > Marine > Intertidal zone...
ATATTGGAATGAATGATTTTGATAAAAACATTTAGATAATTATATTTCTTAAATTTAAGTATTCAAATTTCATTAATAAATAAATAATAATAAAAATAATAGTAGTTATTCCTGTGCAATAAATAAATTTTTTCAACATTTTGGGATTTTCTGGAGAGCCTGGGTCCTCGCCTTCAATTTTAACAGGTTTTTGTCGATTTACATCAATTGGAAGAATAGCAAAAAAAACAACCCACCAAATAATTATATAGATTATTGCTAATCCAGTATAACTCATTTTAAATTCTAATTAAATTAATGTTAGTAAAAGGTTTTTTTCCAGTTTTATCTTTAGAAAACTTACGACAGCAAACCTTTAAGGCATCTATTAAATTATATTCTTGTTGTTTGCTTCCTATTTTAAATGTTCTAACAGTTTTTTCGATTTCATCTTCGATACCATAAATAAATTCATCTTTATCATCAACTGGTAGGCCCCTAAAACTTAAAATAGGATTATTGTGAATGTTTCCTTTTGGAGTTACAAGAATTGTAACTTCCAAATAACCGTTTGCACTTAAATTTTTTCTATCCTTGATTGATTGAGCATCTTCATCAACACTTACATTGCCATCTAGATATAATCTGCCACTTGGTGCTTTATCGTAAACTTCTGGTTTTTCACCTGGATACAATCTAACAATATCACCATTTTCTACTTGTACTGGATTAGGAACTTGCATCTCTTTTGCAAAATTGATGTGTTCGATCATGTGTCTATGTTCACCATGTACAGGTATTACACATTTAGGTCTTACCCATTGATACATATCTTTTAAATCTTCTCTATTTGGGTGGCCTGATACATGGATAAATTCAGTTTCCTCTGAAATCACTTCTATGCCATCTCTTACTAATTGATTATGTAATTTGTATAATTTTTTTTCATTTCCTGGAATAATTTTTGAGGAAAAAATTACAGCATCACCTTTTTCTATGAAAACATCTGGATGTGTATAACTAGATATTCTCATCATTGCTCCCATAGGTTCTCCTTGACTTCCAGTACATAGGTATACAATTTTTTCTCTTGAAAATTTCTTGGCTTCTCTTGGGTCAACTGGCTCGATAGTATCTTTTAAATAACCACACTGTCTAGCAGCTTTATAAATTCTATGCATTGATCTTCCAACAAGTGAAATTTGTCTTCCTGTTTTTTCTGCACAATAAAAAACTGTCGCCATTCTAGCTACATTTGATGCAAAAGATGTTACAATTATTCTTTTGTTAAGTCTGCTCATTACATTTAAAAGATTTTTTCTTACATCAAGCTCTGAGCCAGATCTTCCTGCACTAAAAACATTAGTTGAATCACAAATCATAGCGAGAACACCTTCGTCACCTATTTCTTTGAGTCTTTTAGAGTTAATGTCTTCACCAATTAATGGATTAGCGTCAACCTTCCAATCTCCTGTATGCAAAATAACTCCTGCAGGGGTTTGAATTCTAAGGCCGTTGGGCTCCAAGATAGAATGAGTTAAAGTAATATATTCAACATCAAAAGGATCAAGTTTCACTTTCCCATTCAATTGAACAATTTTAAGATCATTTGTAATATCTATATGTTTTTCTTTAAATTTTTCTCTAATTAAAACTGCTGTGAAAGGAGTAGCAAAAATTTTACATTTTAGTTTTGGCCATAAATGAGCAATGGCTCCTATATGATCTTCATGAGCATGTGTTAAAATTATACCTAGTAGGTTATCTTTTCTCTCAACTATAAAACCAGGGTCAGGATATATTAAATCTACACCAGGTATACTATCATCAGCAAAAGTTACACCAATATCAACCATGATCCATTTATGATCTCCTGGTTGACCATAACCGAATAAATTCATATTCATCCCTATTTCACCAGACCCACCTAATGGGCAAAAAAGTAATTCATCTTTCATTATGTCAAAATTTCTAATGTTTTAATTAAACCTTTGATGGTTATGTTTTTGTCTATTTTTACTTTTGTCTTAATAGGACTTTTAATTAATTCAGCAAAACCTCCTGTAATTATTACATCAAAAGGTTTTCCAACTTCCTTCTTAATTAAATTAACAATATTGTCAATTAAACCTGCATATCCCCAAAAAAAACCTGATCTGACAGCTGAGACTGTATCAACGCCAATAACTTTTTTAATATTCTTTAAGTTAATTTTTGGAATTAGACTGGCTCTATCTGATAAAGTGTTTAACGAAAGCTTAATACCAGGTGCAATTATACCACCTTTGTATGATTTATTAATTAAAACATCAAATGTAGTGGCTGTTCCCAAATCTATAATAATAAAGTTTTTCTTTTTATTAATTAAACTAATTGCATTAGTTAACCTATCAGAACCGACTTGCTTATAATTGACTTTAATATCAATTAAAGATGATAATTTTAACTCTTTAATTTCATTACATTTAATTTTGGTTTTGTTATTTAAATATCTTTTAATTAATTTGAAAGTGGTTGGAACAACACTGCAAAATAATATTTTTTCTATTTTTGGTAAATATCTATTAAATATTTTTAAACTTTTAGAAATTTTTGAAGATGAGATTTTGTTATTTGAAAAATTTATTTTTTTTATAATTTTTTTTTGGTTATTAATTAAACAAACTTTAATTTCCGAATTTCCTATATCGCCAATTAAATACATAAATTATCTATTTCTTAAAAAACTTTCTAAACTTATTTTCAAAATTAAATCTTAATAACTTTTCTACATTATTTTTATTATAATTCTTACCAGTAATCTCACAAAGATTTGTTGTAGGATAATCAAAAATTAAAGGATTTTTAACAACATTAATCCCTATTCCAATAACTAAGAATTTTTTATCTTTTCTATAAACAACCTCTTGTAATATGCCGCAAATTTTTTTGCCATCTATCGTTAAATCATTAGGTTCTTTAAAAAAAATTTTTTTTTTATAAAAATTTGAAATAGTCTTTTTAACTAAATTACAATTTAATTTTGTTATCTTTTTTAATGATAAATTTATTTTATCAAGATTGTAAAAAAAACTAACGAATAAATTCCCCTTAATAGATATCCATTTACGTCCATATTGTCCTTTACCTTTTGTTTGTAAATCTGCTGTTATCATTCCATAATTTAATTGAGATTTTTTCAATAAATTGATTGCAGTAAGATTGGTGCTAATGACTTTTTTAAAAATAAATTTTTTGAATTTCATCAAATAAAATTAATTCTTGATACTACTTCAACAAGTTGACTTGGAGAAATAAAGTAAAAAAGAATTAATAAAGTTGACAAAATAAGAGAAAATTTTAACCAAGGACTGTGGTCCTGATCATATTTTTCTTTTTCAGGATCAAAATAAATAATCTTAATTATTCTTAAATAATAAAAAGCAGCTATGACTGTAGATAATAATCCAACAATAGCTAAAAAATACATTGATTGCTCTATTACAGCTTTAAAAATATAAAACTTAGCAAAAAAACCTGCAAGAGGTGGTATTCCAGCTAATGAAAAAAGAATAACTAGAAGAGAAAAAGATAATATTGGATGGTTTTTTGATAACCCTGAAAGATCATCTATGCTTTCATAATAATTATCATTTCTTCTAAGCATTAATAAACAGGAAAAAAACCCTAAATTCATCACTATATAAATTGTCAAGTATATTACTGAACTTTGAATACCATCATTAGAAGCTGAGGCTACACCTGCTAGTGCATATCCAATGTGTCCAATAGAACTATATGCAATAAGCCTTTTTATATTTTTCTGTCCAATAGCTGCGATTGCACCAAATAGCATTGAGGCAATAGATAAAAATACCAAAATCATCTGCCATTGATCTATTAACTCTAAAAAAGGAACATATAAAAATCTTATAAACACAGTTAAAGCTGCTATTTTTGGAACCATAGTAAAGAATAGTGTGACAGTAGTCGGTGAACCTTCGTATACATCAGGCGCCCACATATGGAATGGCACCGCTGAAATTTTAAAAGCCAAACCAACTAAAATAAATACTATTCCAAAAGTTAATGCATATTCATTTGAATCAAGTTGTGAAGCTATAATTTCAAAATTTGTTGATCCTGAAAAACCATAAATTAAAGAACATCCATACAATAATAGACCCGAAGAAAGCGCACTTAAAACAAAATATTTTAATCCAGCCTCAGATGATTTTAAATTGTTTCTATTAAATGTAGCTAACACATATAAAGCTAAAGATTGTAATTCTAGTCCCATGTAAAAAACGATTAAATCATTTGAACTGATCATAACCATCATTCCTAAAACAGAACTTAGTATCAATATTGGATATTCAATTTTTGAAATTTTAAAATTATCTAAATAATTTTTGGATATCGCTAAAACAATAAATGCTGCTAACAATGTAATTATTTTCATAAATGATGAAAGATAATCAATTACAACACTACCATTAAATAATAATATTTTTTCAATATCTAATGTTTCATTAAAAACAATTACACCAGTAATAAGCAAAACTATTATTGATAAATTGTGAATTAACTCAAAACTATTTTTTTTAAATACACCAAGTATTAGTAAAAACATTACCGATAATGAGATAAATATTTCTGGAATTATAAAACTTAAATTTATCATTTTATTTATTGATTAAATTTGAATTATACATTTCTATTAGATCATTAACCGATACTTCAATAGTATTAAATAAAGGCTCGGGATAAAAACCAAAAAATAATGTCGGTAATGCTAAGCTAATTAAAATAAAATATTCAGATTTATCAAGATCTGTTAATTTATTAAGATCATTATTAACTAGTTTGCCAAAAACAACTCTTTTATATAACCAAAGCATATAAGCAGCACCCAATATCACTCCTAAACTTGCAATAACAGCGACCAAAAAGTTATCTTTAAACGCACCCATTAAAATTAAAAATTCTCCAATAAAACCACTTGTTCCTGGTAGTCCAAGAGCTGCCAATGTGAACAACATGAATAGCACTGAATATTTTGGAATAATTGAAACAATTCCACCATAAGTGTTAATTAATCTTGAATGCATTCGGTCATAGACTACACCAACACATAAAAATAATGCAGCAGATACAAGACCGTGACTAATCATTTGAATGATACTACCTTCAATTCCCTGTTGTTGAATTGTAAAAATTCCAAGTGTAACAAAACCCATGTGTGCAACAGAGGAGTAAGCAATCAATTTTTTCATATCTTCTTGCATTAATGCAATAAGTGATGTGAAAATTATTGCTATAAGACTTAAAGCATAAATTAATGGTGTGAATAAATCTGAAGCAATTGGAAATAGTCCAAGTGAAAATCTAATAAATCCATAGCCTGCCATCTTCAGTAAAATTGCTGCAAGCAAAACAGATCCAGCTGTTGGTGCTTCAACATGTGCATCTGGTAGCCAAGTATGAACTGGCCACATTGGAGTTTTTACTGCGAAAGAACTAAAAAAAGCTAACCATAAGAGATTTTGGTATTTAGAGTCTATTCCCAGCTCATACAGTTTTACAACATCTGTTGTGCCAGTAATCCAATAAATCGAAATTATCGCAACTAGCATTAATACTGACCCAAGCAAAGTATATAAGAAAAACTTAAACGCAGAATAAACTCTTTTCGGTCCACCCCAAATTCCAATTATTAAAAACATTGGGATCAAACCAGCTTCAAAAAATAAATAAAAAATTACAAGATCTAATGAACAAAAAACTCCAATCATAAAAGACTCCATAATTAAAATGGCAATTAGAAAATCTCTTAATCTTTTTTTAACACTATTATTGACTGAAATTATACATAGTGGGGTTATAAAAGTAGTTAGTATAACAAATAGTATTGATATTCCATCTACACCAACCTTGTAATTTACAATACCAATCAACCACTCTCTATCCTCCACAAATTGAAATGCTGAGGTAGTTTCATCAAACAAAAACCATAGATAAATTGATAACAAAAAATTAACTATAGAAGTAAATAAAGCTACATATTTAATCGTAGAATTACTTTGATCATTAGATTTTGAAAAAATTAAGAATAAAGATCCTATAGTTGGTAAAAGAATTAAAGCTGAAATAATTGGAAAATTCATTATTTAATAATTAAAAAAGTTAATAACGCAGAAAAGCCAAGTAACATTATAAAGGCATATTGATAAATGTATCCACTTTGAAATTTATTAGCTTTTATTGAAAATTTCTTTATTAGTGACGAAACTCCATCTGGTCCAAATCCATCAATAATTTTTACATCAAAAAACTTCCATAGAAATAATCCAATTTTTTTGGAGGGTTTGATAAATAAAATTTCATACAATTCGTCAAAGTACCATTTGTTAACTAAAAAATTATAAAGTGGTTTATTAATTTCAACGATTGAATTAGGTAAATCTTTATTTTTGACAAAAAGATAATAAGAAATTGGTATTGACGAACATACTAAAATTGGTGTTAACAATAAAAACCACATTGGTGGATGTTCTTCACTTAAAGGTTCTAAGAAAAAAATAGAGTTTCCCCAAAAATTTGTATCAAAAAATAATTCCTTAAAAATAAATCCTGCAAAAATGGCGCCAATTGAAAGAATAATAAGAGGCAATAACATTACCAAAGGAGACTCGTGCGTTTCTTCAATCTTAATTGATTTATTATTGTAACTACCGTGGAAAGTTTTAAAGATTAATCTCCATGAGTATATTGAAGTTAGAAATGCTGTAAATATTCCTATTCCTGCTGCATAGTAACCAGTTGTATTGTCTCTTAAATAAGCAAATTCTATAATTGCATCTTTTGAGTAAAATCCTGACAATAATGGAAAGCCTGTGAGAGCTAATGTTCCTATAATCATTAAAACATAAGTGTAAGGTAATTTTTTCCAAACACCTCCCATTGAGTTTATGTTTTGCTCATCTTTAAAAGCATGAATTACTGATCCAGATCCTAAAAAAAGTAATGCTTTAAAAAAAGCATGAGTAAATAAATGAAACATTGCAATATTATATGCCCCTACCCCAGCTGCAAAAAACATATAACCAAGCTGACTACATGTTGAATAAGCAATGATTTTTTTTATATCTGTCTGAACTAGAGCAACTGAAGCGGCAAATATTGCTGTTGTCATACCAACAACAGTAATAAGATTTAATGCAAGTTCAGAGTATTCATAAATTGGTGAACATCTTACTACTAAGAAAACACCAGCAGTTACCATTGTTGCAGCATGAATTAATGCTGAGACTGGTGTTGGACCTTCCATAGCATCAGGTAACCAGGTATGAAGTAATATCTGAGCTGATTTACCCATCGCCCCAATAAATAACAACAAACAAATTAAATCGATTGAATTAACTTCAAAACCTAAAAAATTTAATCTTTTGTCTACAACAGAAGGTATTTGTTGAAAAACTTCATTATAATTTACAGTTCCAAATAAGTAAAAAATTAAAAATATTCCTAAAGCAAAACCAAAATCACCCACTCTATTTACAACAAATGCCTTTATAGCAGCAGAGTTTGCAGTTTCTTTTTTAAACCAAAAACCAATTAAAAAATAAGAACACAATCCTACACCCTCCCATCCAAAAAATAATTGAATGAAATTATCTGACGTTACAAGCATTAACATTGCAAATGTAAATAAAGATAAATAAGCCATAAATCTTGGCTTATGAGGATCGTGAGACATATACCCAATAGAATAAATATGTACTAACGCAGAGACAGAAGTCACAACAACTAACATTACAGATGATAATGAGTCAATTTTCATTGACCAATTCACATCAAGTGTCCCTGAATTGATCCAAGTTGCTATTATTATGTTGTCTTCATATTGATTAAAAACAACATTATAAAATACTATAACTGATAAAATTGCTGATATAGAAACTAGTAAACTCGTAACAATTTCAGAATTTCTATCACCAATATACTTGCCAAAAAAACCTGAAATAATTGCAGCAATTAAAGGTAAAGTTATAATTGATAATTCCATTTTAACCTTTTAACTTGTCTATTTCTTCAACACGAATAGTTCCGGCATTTCTAAAGTAAACAACAATAATTGCCAAACCAATCGCCGCTTCAGCTGCAGCTACGGTTAAGATAAATAATGTAAAAACTTGTCCAGCAAGATCATCTAAATAGATAGAAAATGACACAAGATTAATATTTACAGCCAATAAAATTAATTCAATACTCATTAAGACTACTATAATATTTTTTCTATTTAAAAATATTCCAACCACACCAATGGTAAAAATTATAGCACCTAGAGTTAAATAATGACCAAGACCAATATCAATCATCTACATTCACTCCTTTATTAGACTGAACATCTAAAACTTGTACCCCTTCAGATCTTTCTCTAGAAATTTGCTTTATATAATCCTGCCTTTTAACACCTTCTCTTTGGCGAAATGTAAGAACTATAGCACCAATCATTGCAACCAATAAAATCATTCCACTTATTTGAAACACATGTATGTAATCAGTGTATAAAATTTGGCCTAAAGAATGCGTATTGCTTACTGTTTCTGCTGAGGAAGTTTTTATCTTATCAAACAATTCAGGTTTATATTTCCAACCACCAATAACGATTATCAATTCAAAAAATATAATAGTACTTATAATTAGTCCAACTGGTATATGACCAGAACTTTCTTCTGATAAAAACCATTGATTTTTTTGTTGTGCAACATTTAGCATCATGACTACAAACAAAAATAAAACTGCAACTGCTCCCACATAAACTATCAACATAATCATTCCCAAAAATTCTGCTCCGATCATAATAAATAGACAGGAAATGCTGATAAAATCTAATATTAAAAAAAAAACTGAGTGAACGGTGTTTTTTGAAACTGTAACCATTATAGCTGAAATAATTGCAATCGAAGAAAAAATATAAAAGAAAATTGCGTGTGCCATAATTTATCTATGTGGGTTATCAGCCTTTATATTTGCAGCTAAGACGTTTTCCCATCTATCTCCATTGTCTAACAATTTTTCTTTTGTGTAATACAGTTCTTCTCTGGTTTCAGTTGAAAATTCAAAATTTGGTCCTTGAACAATAGCATCTACAGGACAAGCCTCTTCACATAGGCCACAATAAATACATTTCATCATATCAATATCGTAACGAGTAGTTTTTCTACTACCATCATCACGCTCTGAAGACTCTATAGTAATTGCTTGGGCTGGACAGACAGCCTCACATAACTTGCACGCAATACATCTCTCCTCTCCATTTGGATATCTTCTTAAAGCATGTTCACCTCTAAACCTTGGGCTAATTTTTCCTTTTTCAAATGGATAATTAATTGTTTTCTTAGCTTTAAAAACCTCTTTAATAGCAATCATTAGACCACTTAAAAAGTCTGTCATGAATATAGTTTTGAAAAATCTTGATAATTTCATTTAGTTCACTGGTAGTAAGTTAAAATAAAATAAAAAACTTGCTGTTAAAACAACCCAAGTTAATGACAAAGGTAAGAAGATTTTCCATCCAAGTCTCATCAATTGATCGTATCTATACCGTGGAACAATTGCCTTAACTAATGCGAATAAAATGAATAAAAATATTATTTTAAAAATTAACCAAAAAGCACCTGGTATTAGATTAAAAGGATATAAATCTATTGGTGATAACCATCCGCCTAAAAATAAAATTGAACCCATTGCACACATCAACAGAATATTTGCGTACTCACCCAACCAAAACATTGCATACATCATGCCTGAATATTCAGTTTGATAACCAGCAACTAATTCAGCTTCAGCTTCAGGTAAGTCAAATGGAGGTCTATTAGTCTCAGCTAATGCTGATATAAAAAATATTACAAACATTGGAAAAAGAGGAATAACAAACCAAATATTTTGTTGTGCTAAAACTATATCGTTAAGATTTAAAGACCCAACACACAAAAGAACGTTTATTATAATTATTCCGATAGAAACCTCATAAGAAACCATTTGTGCTGCAGACCTTATTGCGCCTAAAAATGGATATTTAGAATTTGATGCCCAGCCTCCCATTATTATTCCGTAAACACCTAATGAGGAAACTGCAAATAGATACAAAATACCAACATTTATATTTGCAAGAACTTGAGTTTCACTGAAAGGGATAACAGCCCATGAAATTAATGCCAAAGTCATTGTAACAATTGGAGCTAAAATAAAAATGACTTTATTTGAACTTGCCGGAATAATGATCTCTTTAAATATGTATTTTAATGCATCCGCTAATGATTGTAACAAACCAAAGGGACCAACAACATTAGGTCCTTGACGTTTTTGAACAAATGCCCAAACTCGTCTGTCCAACCATACAATCATTGCGACAGAAACAAGAACAGGCACGAGTAAAAATAAAATCTTATATATTTCCTGAAAAATTATACTTAAATATTCCATCGTTATCCGTCAGTTCCAGTTTTTTTAGTTTCTAATTTTGAATTATAACAATCGAGCATTGTTTTTGATGATCTTGCTATAACATTTGAAAAATAATACTCTTTATAAGTAACAGTTAGATTTTCACTTTCGGCAAAATTTTTAGAAGCTGTTCCTTGATCAGATAAAACTCTATTCTCTTGTTGCAAGTTTATATAATTAAACATACTGCTTTCTAATTCATCTTTGTCATTAAATAGTTTTCTATTATTCATAAATTCAGCTAATTCATTAATGATTTGCCAATCTTCTTTTGCTTCACCTGGGGGATAAGAAGCTTTAAAGGCTTTTTGGATCTTACCTTCTAAATTTGTAAAATGCCCATTTTGTTCTGTGTAAGCAGCACCAGGTAAAATAATATCTGCTATTTCCGCACCCTTATCGCCGTGGCTACCTTGATAAATAATAAATTCATTTTTTTTATCAAAATTTAAATTATCCTGTCCTAATAAGTATATAATTTCAAAGTTATTAGCTTTTAAATTTTCAAAAATATTTCCCTTTTCATTAATAATTTTTAAATCTAAACTTCCAACTGTTGATGCATCAGTGCTAATTTTATTTAGAGAGTTCCATGACTCATCAATTTTTTTATTATTTGTTAAAAAGTTTTTAATTAAATTAAATAAGAAATCTGCAGATTGTAATTTAAAAAAAGATTCTCCTAATATAATAAGAGGTTTTTTTGCATTTAAAATATCTTTTGTAATTTCACTCTTGCCTTCAAAAATATCAACTAGAGTTTTTGTTTTTCCATCTAAGGTTTTGTAAGGGTATGTTAGATCACCCACATCAGAAAGAGATAAAATTTTTGTCAAATTATTCACATATGATTTTCTAATTCTTGCATTTAAAATAGTTGCTTCAAATCTTGGATTTGTTCCAATTAAGAAAATTAAATCAGACTCCTCTATTCCGTTAATTTTTGAATTAAATAAATAATTTTCTCTTTCATTTATATTGGTGTAATAATTTGATGTTCTACAGTCATAATTGTTTGTGTCTAAAGTCCTGTCGAAAAATTCTTTGAAGATATAGCTAGACTCCATATTTGCTAAATCACCAACAAACCCTGCAATTTTATCTTTTGAAGTATTTTTTATTTTTGATTTTATTATCTTGAAAACCTCATCCCAAGTAGCTTTTTCAAATTTTCCATTATATTTAATATACGGTGTATCCAATCTTTGATTTGAAAGACCATCGCATGCATACCTTGTTTTATCTGAAATCCATTCTTCATTAATGTCTTCATTTATTAAAGGTAAAATTCTTTTTACTTCCCAGCCATAAGTATCAACTCTAATATTTGATCCCACAGCATCCATCACATCTATTGACTCTGTTTTTTTAAGTTCCCACGGTCTAGCTTCAAAAACATAAGGTTTAGAAGTTAAAGCGCCAACTGGGCAAAGATCAATAACATTGCCTGATAATTCTGATTGAATAGATTGTTCCAGATAGGTGGTTATCTGCATATCTTCTCCTCTACCAATCGCACCGAGCTCTGGTACACCCGCTATTTCTGTTGCAAATCGAATGCATCTTGTGCAATGAATACATCTTGTCATTTGAGTTTTAATTAATGGCCCCATGTTTTTATCTGGCACAGATCTTTTATTTTCTTTAAATCTAGATTTATCAATTCCATAAAACATAGATTGATCTTGAAGGTCACATTCCCCTCCTTGATCACAAACAGGACAATCTAAAGGATGATTGGCTAATAAAAATTCCATTACCCCTTTACGAGACTTTTCAATTTTGGGAGTATTTGTTTTTATGACCATCCCATCAGCAGCTGGCATTGCACATGATGCAATAGGCTTAGGAGATTTTTCCATCTCCACTAAACACATTCTGCAATTACCGGCTATTGACAACTTTTCATGATAACAAAATCTAGGGATTTCAACTCCAGCTTTTTCACAAGCTTGTAAAACCGTAAGACCCTCTTCGACTTCTACTTCAATTTCATTTACTTTTAATTTAAGCATTTTTATCCAATAAGTGTTGGTCAACTAAGTAAGGAATATCTTTCTGTTTTTTTACAATGGGATCAAATTTGTTTCTTTTTTTGATCTCATCTGAAAAATGTCTTAGTAAACCTTGTACAGGCCATGAGGAACCCTCTCCGAAAGCACAAATTGTATGGCCTTCAATTTGTTTTGTTACGTCCATTAACATATCAACTTCATCTTGAGATGCTTCACCTTTGGCCATTCGTTCTAACATTCTCCACATCCACCCCGAACCTTCTCTGCATGGAGTACACTGACCACAACTCTCGTGTTTATAAAATCTGGCAATTCTTGCCATACATTTTATAATGTCTTGATCTTTGTTAATAACAACAATACCCGCTGTTCCTAATCCACTTTTCTCAGCTACTAATGAGTCAAAATCCATATTAATCGTATCACAAGTTTTTTTTGGTAACAAAGGCATTGAAGATCCGCCCGGAATTACTGCTTGCAAATTATCCCATCCACCAATCACACCCCCAGCGTGATTTTCTATTAAATCTTTTAACGGTATACCCATCTCTTCTTCTACATTGCATGGATTATTTACATTTCCTGAGATACAAAAAATTTTTGTACCAGTATTTTTTGGTTTACCTAATTTAGAGAACCATTCTCCACCTCTTCTTAAAATAGTTGGAACAACGGCAATCGTCTCAACATTATTTATTATTGTTGGACAACCATACAATCCTATCAAAGCAGGAAATGGTGGTTTTAATCTTGGTTGACCTTTTTTACCTTCTAAACTTTCAAGTAAAGCTGTTTCTTCACCACAAATATATGCTCCTGCTCCATAATGAATAAAAATATCAAAATCCCAACCAGTGCCAGAAGCATTTTTACCAATTACATTATTTTTATACGCCTCATCTATAGCCTTTTGAAGTTTTTGACCGTCATTATAATATTCACCACGAATATAAACATAGCAGACATGAGCGTTAACTGCGTATGAAGCTATTAAACAGCCTTCTATTAATTTATGAGGTTCAAATCTTAAAATGTCTCTATCTTTACAAGTACCTGGCTCAGACTCATCGGCATTAATTACAAGATAATGAGGTCTTGAACCAACTTCTTTAGGCGCAAAAGACCATTTAAGGCCAGTTGGAAAACCAGCGCCTCCTCTACCTCTAAGTTCTGAGAGTTTGATTTCATTAATTATCCACTCTTTTCCTTTAGCACAAAGCTCTTTAGTGTTAGACCAGTCTCCCCTTTTTTTTGCTGACACAAAGTCTGCTCCTAAATCGTTATATAAATTTTTAAATATTCTATCTTTATCGTTAAGCATTTTTTACATCCAAAAGAGTTTTTCTATTGTTTTCAGGCTCTGAATTTAATCTACCTCTATAAGATCCAGGTTCAGGTTTTTTTCCTGAAATTATTTGATCTAATATTTTTAAGGCTTTTTCTTTATCAAGATCTTCATAGTAGTCATCATTAATTTGCATCATAGGCGCATTAATGCATGCACCTAAACACTCAACTTCCATCCATGAGCAATTTTTTTCTTTAACAAATTCATTTTCATTTTCAGAAATTTTTTCCTTACACGCTTCAACTAATTTATAAGCTCCTCTAATCATGCAAGGAGTAGTAGTGCACACTTGAACAAAATTTTTACCAACAGGTGTTAAATTATACATTGTGTAGAAGGTAGCAACTTCATAAACTTTAACATAAGGCATATCTAAAATCTTACCTATATGTTTCATTGCTGATAACGGTATCCAGTTATCATTTTGTTTTTGTGCTAAATATAGTAAAGACATCACAGCACTTTGTTGTCTGCCTTTTGGATATTTTTTTATAATTCTATTGGCTTCATCTAAATTTTCTTGAGTGAATTCAAATTTTTCAGGCTGCTCTTTAGATATTTTTCTAAGTGTCATCTATCAACCTCACCAAAAACAATATCCAAAGAACCCAAGACAGCTGGTACATCAGCTAACATATGTCCTTTAATTAAGTAATCCATTGATTGAAGATGTGAAAATCCGGGTGCTCTAATTTTACATTTGTAAGGTTTACTTGTCCCATCTGAAATTAAATAAACTCCAAATTCACCTTTTGGAGCTTCTACAGCAGTATAAATTTCATCTTTAGGAACCCTGTATCCTTCAGTAAATAATTTAAAATGATGGATCAGTGCTTCCATTGATTGTTTTAATTCCTTTTTGGGAGGAGGACTAATCTTTCCGTCTAAAGATTTGATTGGACCTTTCTCCATTTTTGAAAGACATTGCTTAATAATAGAGACGCTTTCTTTCATTTCTTCAATTCTACATAAATATCGATCATAACAATCACCATTTTTTCCAACAGGTATCTTAAATTCTAATTGCTCATAACAATCGTAAGGTTGTGATTTTCTCAAATCCCATGGGATACCTGACCCTCTAATCATTACTCCTGTAAATGAATAATCTAGCGCATCTTCTTTCGTAACTATTCCAATATCCACATTTCTTTGTTTAAAAATCCTATTATCTGTAAGCAGACTTTCTAAATCATTAATTATTTTTGGAAATGTTTCGCAAAACTTTAAAATATCATCCTCTAAACCAGATGGAAGATCTTGATGAACTCCACCAGCTCTAAAATAGTTTGCATGCAATCTTGAGCCAGAAGCTCTCTCATAAAATGTCATTAATGTTTCACGTTCTTCAAAACCCCACAAAGAAGGTGTAAGTGCACCAACATCAAGAGCTTGTGTAGTAACATTTAATATATGACTTAATATTCTTCCAATTTCACAAAATATAACTCTTATATATTGAGCTCTAATAGGCACTTTAATATCTAAAATTTTTTCAATAGCTAATGCAAACGCATGTTCTTGGTTCATTGGAGCCACATAATCCAATCTATCAAAATAAGGTACAGCCTGCATATAGGTTTTATTTTCGATAAGTTTTTCTGTTCCTCTGTGAAGTAAGCCAATATGTGGATCTGCTTTTTCGACTACTTCACCATCTAATTCTAATATCAACCTTAGAACACCATGTGCTGCTGGATGTTGTGGACCAAAGTTTAGATTAAGATTTTTAATTTTTTTTGTCATTATTGTCAGTTTGTTCTTTAATGTATTTTGTTCCTTCCCAAGGACTCTCGTAATCAAAATTTCTGTAATTTTGCTCTAATTTTACAGGTTCATTAATAACTTTTTTTTGTTCTTCGCTGTATCTAACTTCTGTATGACCTGTTAAAGGGAAATCTTTTCTCAAAGGATGACCTTCAAAACCATAATCAGTTAGAATTCTTCTTAAGTCTGGGTGATCTTTAAAATTAATTCCATACATATCAAAGACTTCTCTTTCCATCCAATTTGCAGCAGGAAAAATGCTTGTTAATGAGCTTATCATTTCATTTTCACTTATGTGGTAACTTAAAATTATTCTTTGATTAAACTCATGACTTAATAATAAATATACAATTTTAAATCTCTGTGTTTCTTCTGGATAATCAACGGCCGTTATATCTATAAGTTGTCTAAATTTAGTATCTTTATTAGTCTTTAAAAAAAGAGTTACATCTATTAAGTCCTCTTTGTTTATCTCAAGATAAAGTTGGTCATGCAAAATTTTAGAATTATTTATTTTTGTAGTTAATTCAGAGTTAATTTTTTTTTCCAATTCTATTAGAGTATTCATGATAATTATCTATTGAATGAACCTTTGTTTCTAATCTTTTTTTGTAATTGTAAAATTCCATAAAGCAAAGCTTCAGCAGATGGAGGACAACCTGGAACATAAATATCTACAGGAACAATTCGATCACATCCCCTAACAACAGAATAAGAATAGTGATAGTAACCACCACCATTAGCACAACTTCCCATAGATATGACATAGCGTGGTTCAGGCATTTGATCGTAAACTTTTCTTAATGCAGGAGCCATTTTGTTTGTAAGAGTGCCAGCAACTATCATAACATCTGATTGTCTAGGTGAACCACGAGGAGCAGCGCCAAATCTTTCTAAATCATATCGCGGCATTGCTGTTTGCATCATCTCAACTGCACAACAAGCTAAGCCAAATGTCATCCAATGAAGTGAGCCCGATCTTGACCAATTGATCAGATTATCTAGTGAGGTTGTGATAAAACCATTTTTGCTAAAATCCTCAGCTAATTGTTTGAATTCCTCAGGTACTTGATCTAACTTATTATTCATAAAATTATTTTATTCCCAGTCTAGAGCACCCTTTTTCCACTCATATATAAAACCAATTGTAAGTATAAATAAAAAAATCATCATAGATGAAAAACCAAGGAGTCCAATATTCCCAAGTGAGATAGCCCATGGAAAAAGAAATGCGATTTCTAAATCAAAAATTATAAAAAGAATTGCTACTAAATAAAACCTTACATCAAATTCCATTCTAGAGTCTTCAAAGGGTTCAAAACCACACTCATATGCTGAAAGTTTTTCAGGATCAGGATTTTTTGGTGAAAGAATAAAATTTACAGCTACAAATGCACAACTTAGACCTAATGCGATAATTAAAAAAAGTATAATCGGTAGATATTCTTGTAAAAATTCTGGAAACATTAACAGTTATATATCAGTTTTTGATATACGGTGAAGTGTAGTTAAGTCACATAATAACAAATATACACATCTCAAAATCTTAACTTTTGAAGGCTTAATGTTAGAAAGTGGCGGGAGTGAAGGGACTCGAACCCTCGACCTATCGCGTGACAGGCGATCGCTCTAACCAACTGAGCTACACCCCCACTTTTTAATATTTTGGTGGGCAGTAAAGGACTCGAACCTTTGACCCCCTCGGTGTAAACGAGATGCTCTACCAACTGAGCTAACCGCCCCAAAACATCGGTACTAATACATCAACGAGACTGCAAAGTAAATTATTTATTATTGAATACTAGCTTGAGATTTATCGTCGTTTTTACTTAAATCAACCTCAACCCACTCTGTTCTTTTTAACTCTTTTGTTAAAGCTATTTTTAAAACTTGGTCAGCGAATTCCACTGGTGTGATTTTGATTTCATCAATAATTTTTTTTGGCATGTCTACTAAGTCTTTTTCATTTTCTTTTGGTATTATTACTTCTTTAATTCCAGCTCTATGAGCGGCCAATAATTTTTCTTTAAGTCCTCCAATTGGAAGAACTTGTCCAGTAATTGTTACCTCTCCAGTCATCGCAATATCTCTTCTTACTGGATTATTAGTAAGCGATGAAACAATTGAAGTTACCATACCAATACCTGCTGATGGACCATCTTTTGGTGTAGCTCCTTCTGGAACGTGAATATGAAAATCTTTTTTTTCAAATAAAGGTGGAATTATTCCGTACTCTAAACATTTAGATCTAACAAAAGATTTTGCAGCTTTTACAGACTCTTGCATTACATCACCAAGCTTACCTGTTATTTGCATTCTGCCTTTTCCAGGCATTGTTACAGTCTCAATTTTTAAAATTTCTCCACCATATTCTGTCCAAGCTAATCCTGTTACAATTCCAACTTTGTCATTAGGTTCTAGCTCTCCAAATTTATATTTAGCAACACCTAGGAAATCTGAAAGATTGTCATTATTAATTTCAACTTTATCTTGTTCACCTGCAACAACTTTTTTTACAACTTTTCTTGCTAGCTTAGAGATTTCTCTCTCTAAATTTCTAACACCAGACTCTTTAGTGTAACTTCTAATAACTTCTTGAATGACGTTGTCTCCAAGTTTCATTTCGTTTTCTTTAACACCATTATCCTTTATTTGTTTTGGTAATAGGTATTTATTTGCAATACTAATTTTTTCATCTTCAGTGTAACCAGCCAAACGTATAACTTCCATTCTGTCTAATAATGGAGGAAGTATATTTAAAGTATTTGCAGTTGTTACAAACATCACATCTGATAAATCATAATCAACTTCTAAATAGTGATCATTAAATGTAGTGTTCTGCTCAGGATCTAAAGCTTCTAATAATGCTGATGAAGGATCCCCACGATAATCATTTCCAATTTTGTCAATTTCATCCAATAAAATTAAAGGATTTTTTGTTCCTGCTTTTTTCATCATTTGGATAATTTTTCCTGGCAGAGAACCAATGTAAGTTCTTCTATGTCCACGAATTTCAGCCTCATCACGCATTCCTCCCACTGACATTCTTACAAATTCTCTATTAGTTGCTTTGGCAATAGATTTTCCAAGCGATGTTTTTCCAACTCCAGGAGGACCAACTAAACACAATATTGGACCTTTAATTTTTTCCATTCTTTTTTGAACAGCCAAAAATTCTATAATTCTTTCTTTAATTTTTTCTAATCCAAAGTGATCTTTATCAAGCACGTCTAAAGCTTTAGCTAGATCAATATCTACTTCACTTTTTTTATACCAAGGAAGCTCTATCATCCAATCAAGGTAGTTTCTAACTACGGTAGCTTCAGCAGACATTGGACTCATGTTTTTTAATTTTTTTAACTCCTGAAGACATTTTTTTTCAACATCTTTAGGCATTTTGGCTTTTAAAATTGATTTATTAAGACTTGTATTTTCATCTTTTCCGTCTTCAATCTCACCAAGTTCTTTTTGAATAGCTTTTAGTTGTTCGTTTAAATAATACTCTCTTTGAGTTTTTTCCATTTGTGTTTTAACTCGTCCTCTAATTCTTTTCTCAACTCCAATGATGCTAGTTTCATTTTCCATAATTTTAATTATGGCGTTTAATCTTTTTTTAACATCGACAGTTTCAAATATTTGTTGTTTTTCAGAAATAGTTGCTGTTAGATGAGAGGCTATATTGTCAGCAATCTGAGAAGGATCTTTAAGTTGTTTAATTGTATTGATAGTTTCATTTGAAACTTTCTTGTTAATCGAAGTAAGTTTTTCTAGTCTTCTAATTGCTGTAGCTGCTAAAGGATAAAGGTCCTCATCTTTAATAAGAACATCATTGTGAACAGTATATTCACAGGTTATAAATTTTTCATTATCTTTAAAGTCTAAAATTTTTACTCTCTTTATACCTTCAACCAAAACTTTAACTGTGCCATCAGGTAATTTTAAAAGCTGTAAGATACTTCCTTCACAACCATACATGAACACATCTGTTTTTTTTGGATCATCTATCTCAGAGTTTTTTTGTGTAACTAGAATAATTTTCTTATCTTTTTTCATTACTTCATTTAAAGCTGAAATAGATTTATCTCTTCCAACAAACAGAGGGATAACCATACTTGGAAAAACAACTATGTCTCTTAATGGTAATAGCGGTAATGAAATTTTAACATCCATGCACTAAATATGGATATTAAATTGAAATTTGCAATAGCTTTTTAAAAGTTATTAAAGCTATTAAGCCGCTGATGTTTTGTTATTTTTTGCTTTGCTCTCACCTTTTGAGTGGACTAGGATTGGTTGAGTAAGACCTTTTACAGCTGATGCATCAACTATAACTTCCTCTATGTTGTCTTGGCTTGGCAAATCAAACATTGTTTTTAATAAAACATTTTCTAAAATCGACCTTAAACCTCTTGCACCAGTTTTTTTGTTAATCGCTTTTTGAGCAATTTCTTTTAATGCATTATCCTTAAATGTTAATTTAGCGCCATCTAATTTAAATAATTCTTGATACTGTTTTGTTAATGAGTTTTTAGGTTCTTGTAAAATTTTTATTAAAGATTTTTCATCTAAATCTTCTAATGTTGCAATCATTGGTAGTCTTCCAATGAATTCAGGTATTAATCCATATTTTAACATGTCTTCAGGTTCAAGACTTTTCATCCATTCACCAGTTTTTTTGTCTTGCGTATTTTTAACGTCAGCACCAAATCCAATAGATGTTCCTTTATCTCTTTGAGAAATTATTTTATCTAAACCAGCAAAAGCTCCTCCACAAATAAATAAAATATTTGTAGTATCGACTTGTAAAAATTCTTGCTGAGGATGTTTTCTTCCACCTTGCGGCGGCACACTAGCTACTGTTCCTTCCATTATTTTTAATAAAGCTTGTTGAACACCTTCGCCAGATACATCTCTAGTAATTGATGGATTTTCTGATTTTCTACTAATCTTGTCGACCTCATCTATATAAACTATTCCTCGTTGAGCTTTTTCAACATTGTAGTCTGCTGCTTGGAGTAATTTAAGTATAATATTTTCAACATCTTCACCAACATATCCTGCTTCTGTTAAAGTTGTTGCATCAGCCATTGTGAATGGAACATCTAAAATTCTAGCAAGTGTTTGTGCTAATAAAGTTTTTCCACAGCCAGTTGGACCAACCAAAAGAATATTGGATTTAGCGAGTTCTACATTTTTACTTGTCTTGCTCTCATAATTTAATCTTTTGTAATGATTGTGAACTGCAACTGATAGAACTTTTTTTGCATGAGCTTGACCAATGACATAGTCATCTAAAACTGCACAAATCTCTTTTGGTGAAGGAAGTCCATCTTGATGTTTTACAAAAGTATCTTTATTTTCTTCCTTAATAATATCCATACAAAGCTCAACGCACTCATCACATATAAATACAGTAGGTCCTGCAATAAGCTTTCTAACTTCATGTTGGCTTTTTCCACAAAAAGAACAGTAGAGGATATTTTTATTGTTTGTGTTCATAATTTTTAAATCGAATCAATTCATTTACTTTATTATAGGAGACTCGTTGATATCAAGTTTCAAATTAACTGAGATCAATATGTGGTATGTTAAGGTCTTTTATCTACAACTTCGTCTATTAAACCAAAAGATTTAGCAATTTCTGCTGTCATGAAATTATCTCTTTCAAGAGCATTCTTAATTTCATCTACACTTTTGTCAGTGTGTTTTGAATAAATTTCATTCAATCTTTTTTTCAAAGAAAGAACTTCGTTAGCATGTATTTCAATATCTGTAGCTTGTCCTTGAAAACCTGCGGATGGTTGATGAACCATAATTCTTGAGTTTGGTAATGAAAATCTTTTACCTTTAGCTCCAGCTGCTAAAAGAAATGAACCCATGGATGCTGCTTGACCAATGCATAAAGTTGAAATCTCAGGTTTAACATATTGCATCGTATCATAAATACCAAGTCCAGCTGTAACTAAACCTCCCGGACTATTAATATATAAATAAATTTCTTTTTTTGGGTCTTCAGCTTCTAAAAAAAGAAGTTGCGCAGTTACTAGTGAAGCAACATTGTCATTAATTTGACCAGTTAAAAAAATTATTCTCTCTTTTAGAAGTCTTGAGTAAATATCATAAGCTCTTTCACCTTTACTAGATTGTTCAACAACCATAGGCACAAGGTTACTCATATGTTCAGAAATTTTATCCATATTTTGATTCTAGTTGTTTATACAACTTCAGATTACTTTTTACTAACTTTTTTTCCTGAAGCTTTTGATTTTGATGTTTTCTCTGTAGATTTTTTTGAGGTAGAAGTAGTCTTCTTAGCTTTGACACTTTTTACTTCCGTATCAGAATTTTGATCTTCACTTTGATTTTGTGATTCTTTTAATATTTTTTCTGCTTCATCTTTTGAGATTTCTTTTTTATTAGGTTTTGCTTTTTCTTTAATTAGATTAATTATCTTTTCCTCATAAACCGTACCTCTAAGGCTAGCTACGGCCGAAGGGTTCTTTTGATAAAAATCCATAACCATTTTTTCTTGACCAGGCATCATTCTTAATTGCTTTTGTATTTCTGCCTGCAACTCTTGTTCGTTGACTTTAACTTGATTTTGTTCACCAAATTCATTTAGGATTAAACCTGTTTTAATTCTCTTTTTGGCAAGTTCTTCAAAATTTTTTCTACTTTTTTTTGCATCGTCTTCACTCATTCCTTGAGATAAAATTTTAACCTCTTCTTCAATCAAGTTTTCTGGTATTTCATCAATTTTAAATTTTTCTAGCTCTTTTAAAATTTGATTTTTTGATAATCGGTCTAAAGAATTTTTGTATTCATCATTAATTTGATTTGAGATTAATTTTTTTAAATCAACTAAATCTTTTGCACCTAAATTTTTTGCAAATTCATCATCTATTTTAACTTCTTCAGGCTTTTTAACTGAAATAATTTTGCACTCAAATTTAGCACTTTTGTTAGCTAATTCTTTTTCTGGGAAGTTTTCAGGTAAAATAGCCTCAACGATCTTTGTGTCATCTTTTTTTGAACCTAATAACTGTTTATCAAATCCTTTTAAAAACAAATCTTTACCAAGCGTTAATTGAGTATTTTTTCCCTCACTACCTTTAAAAGACTGGCCGTCAACTGTAGCGTTATAATCAAAGGCTACTAGATCACCGTCGGTAGCTTTTGTTTCTGGAGAAGCTTCTTTAAAATTAGGTTGGTTTTTAGCTATTTCATTTATTCTCTTATCAGTTTCAGACTCATCAATTTTAACTGTGTATTCATCAAATTTTATATTTACTATATCCTTGATATCAATTTTAGGAAGCTCAGTGACAGACAAAACATATTCAAGTTCTTTGTCTTCACCATAAGTTTTTAGATCAAGCTTAGGTTGTCCGGCAGGTTTAATTTTATTTTCATCAAGTGCTTTTGTTGATGTTTCTTTTAAAACCTTATCTAAAACCTCACTAAAAATCGCTTTACCGAACTGTCTTTTTAAAATTTCTTTTGGAACCTTGCCAGGCCTAAAACCTTTAAGGTTAACAGTGCCTTTAATCTCTTCATATTTTTCGTCCATATAATTGGACATAGTTTTCTTATCTATAAAAACTTTTATATCTTTATTAAGACCTTTAATATTTTCTACAGTGACTTTCATAATAATAATTTGGTAGGGCGAAAAGGACTCGAACCTTCACATGTTGCCATATTGGTTCCTAAGACCAACGCGTCTACCAATTCCGCCATCGCCCCACAAAATTTAGAGGTTTTATATATTATTCAATTTATTTGTC